>JADMIO011260249.1_pt1 | contig 77481 bp, 69 predicted proteins | sample 8958161 | NCBI WGS metagenome assembly JADMIO01 (sample SAMN16585339, study PRJNA669376) | soil metagenome | isolation source: Crop rotation soil | place: USA: Cullars Rotation, Alabama | collected 2011
CGCGACAACTTGTCCACGTGGAATTCTAAGCTTAGGATCCCAATGTGCTGGAAAGTCATCAGATTCCATTGCGACGCATCATCACGCCGTACGGATTTGGCGAAACGAATCCGGTAGCTGAGAATTCGTCGCGCGAAGGTCGCGCGCAAAATCGACGCGTCGAAGTGAAGTTGTTGGTGAACAAGGGCTTGTTGCAACAGTCACCGACCATGAGAACTTCCACCGGCGACTAAGTCTGTTTGCAACGATAGTTAATTGAGACGCAACTCAATGCCATGAATCATGCCGTCGGACGGATAATCGAGTAAGCTAGGGGCCAGCAATCTGGCGGCATGAGGAATGGTGTTATGAACTGCCTACGTGTTGGGAAAAATTTTGGGCCAGCGCTGCTGTTCGCAGTGCTGGTTTTCTTTTGTGCTCATGGTCTAACTGCGGCGCAAACAATCCGGGATCTTCCGCCGCCACCGCCGGCGCCAACTCCCAAACCAACGCCTACGCCTGCACCACCCAAGGACGAAGACTTCGACGTCATTCGCGTCACTTCCAATCTGGTGATGGTTCCTGTTTCCGTAGTCGATCCGAAGGGTGAACCACTGCGAGGCTTGCAAGTCAAGGACTTCAAGCTGGTCGAGGAAGGGCGCGAACAACAGCTCACTGAAATTGGAAACCCCGACGAGGTCCCGCTCGACATTGCGATCTTGTTCGACGTCTCAAGCAGTGTCAGCGAGAAAGGGTTCTTTACTTTTCAACAACAGGCGGCAGCCCGGTTTCTAAAGCAAGTCATGAAGCCCGCGGATCGCGCGGCTGTGTTTACGATCGCAGATGCGCCTAAGCTCATTACACCTTTTGTTTCTGCCGATGTTGCTGCGCAGCGGCTACAGACGATACCCGCTGCAACCGTTCCCGTACCGACGGCGTTCTACGACGCAGTTGCGGCAGCCGCGAAATATTTAGCGGAAAACTCGGCGGAGCGTCACCGGCGGGTGATCGCGGTGATCACTGATGGCGACGATAATTTCAGCAGCCTCGTGAAGGACTTGACGGTCGCCGAGTATCGCGCGAGCCAGAAAGGCGAAGGAGATACGGCTGCGGCCGCGCATGCACGACTGCTGGAACGCCGCCGGCGCGCCGTTCTCGAAGTGCAAAAGGCCGTGCAGCAAACCGATGCAATTTTCTATGCGATCAATCCGGGTGGGCCGTCGGTAAAACTCAACCAGATCAGCACGCGCGCGCAAAATGATATGGAGTCGATTGCCGCGTATACGGGAGGTAGTGCGTTTGTGCCTGACGGCGAACGAGATCTGGAAAGAGTTTTTAATGTAATTGCTGCTGAGCTGCGCGGCCAATATCTGTTGCAGTATTACTCAAACTCGCAAACTGGCGGAACTGGTTTTCGTCGCATCGCGGTCACTGTGCCCGCGCGCACCGACGTCCGCGTCCGTGCCCGGCAGGGTTACTACCCGAAACCTAAATAAGTCCAAAGTCCAAGGTCCAAGGTCCAAGGTCTGCGCGGGTTGGCATTGACCTCTGTTGCGGACCTTGGACTTTGGACCTTGGACTTTGGACCTTGGACTTTGGACCTTGGACTTTTAGCCTACCGCATTTGGAGGAGCACGTCCGTTAGGTGGTTCACGACCTCGAGCAGCGTGCGTCCGGCTTTGTCGAATTGATTTGCCGCGGCTAAGTCTTCCGCCTGTGCTGCGGATGCGGCGACACCGGCAAGTGGGATGTAGTAACGCTGCAATTCGGGAGTTGTACGGAAGTCAATTTCCAACTTGTCCAGCCCCTCTCGCACATTGCGAATGCTGGTGCGCACGGTAGCTTTACTTTTTGTAGCCTGGTCCAGAACGGCGGGCGATGCTTCGTTTCGCCGAGCAGCCTCGTCGACAGATTCCAAGCCTTTCGCCACGCCACCAAGCAAATAAATAAACCGCGTCAATGTCTTGATTTGATCGGCGACGCGCGTGGCACCGGCACGCTGTGCCTCATTAGCCGAGGTAGCCGGCCTGGCCGTTTTTGTGGTGGAACGTTTGCGTGTCTGGGCGCTAGCGGTTAAGGGAGACAAGACGAGCGATATTAATAACAGGCTGATGATGCGTCGCAATTTAGTTCTCCTGGGCTGCGTTGTGTACTCTCAAACTAGTCTGCGGTCGGGCTGTCGTCAAGTTAACCGGTCACTATTGGTCCGCTGGCTTAAGTCGCGGCGCATCGCTTACAGTTAGGTGACTGTGGCTTCCAAACGAAAACTCCTGGTTCGTGATCTTGGTCGCGTCGAGTATGGCGCGGCGCTCGATATTCAAAAACAGACTGAGCAAGCGGTGAAGACTGGCCAACAGCCTGACACCTTGCTGCTATTGGAGCATCCACACACACTAACCGTTGGCCGGCGTGGCGATAACGGCGGAATTTTAATGTCGGCTGGATTGCTTGCGGCCAGGGGTGTGACAGTTTTTGAGACCAATCGCGGCGGGAAAATTACTTATCATGGTCTGGGCCAGGTGGTCGGTTATCCGATCATCAATCTCAGTCCGGACCGCGAAGACGTGCACGCGTACGTTCGTGACCTTGAAGAAGTTTTGATTCGTACCATGCTTGATTACGATATCGAAGCTTTTCGGCTCGAAGGGTTCACCGGCGTACACACGTCGCGCGGAAAGGTTGCGGCCATCGGCGTCCACATCGCGCGTTGGGTTACCACTCATGGTTTCGCGCTCAACGTGAACACGGATCTTAGTTACTTTAATTTGATCATTGCGTGTGACGGCGAGCAGGTGACTTCGATGGAAGATCTGTTGGGACGTGAAGTGAATATGGAGGACGTGGAAGAAAGATTGGCGTTAAACTTTGCCAGCGTTTTCCAGATGGAGCTTGATAAAAACGGTCTTCGGTCTTAGGTCTTTGACTGTAGAACTTTGTACTTTGAGCTTTGTACTTAGGGCTTGAAGCCGACGCAAGAAGTTCTTAGGTCGTTCTTCAAAGACCAAAGACCAAAGACCAAAGACCAAAGACCGAAGACCAACTAAGTTCCAAGTTCCCAACTACAAAGTACAAAATACAAAGTACAATCTTATTATGCTGACACTGGAACTAATCAAAGGCGCGGCAATGCGATTGCGCGGCCGCATTCACCGCACTCCCATCATAACTTCCAGATTTTTCAACGAGCTCAGCGGCAAAGAGGTCTACTTCAAGTGTGAGAACCTGCAACGCGCCGGATCATTCAAGATCCGCGGTGCCACGAATCGCATCCTCTCCATGACTGAGGAAGAGAGGAAACGCGGCGTCGCTGCGTTTTCTTCGGGCAATCACGCGCAGGCGGTGGCGCTGGCTTCTCGCGAAGCGGGCATTCGTGCCGTGATCGCGATGCCTGATGATGCGCCGAAAGCCAAAGTTGAGGCGACGCGACAGTATGGCGCCGAAATAGTTTTTTATGACCGGCGAAAACAGGATCGCGAGGCGGTGGCCATTGAAATCGCGGAACGCGACGGTCGTGTGATGGTCCCACCCTACGACGACTATTCTATTCTTGCGGGTCAGGGAACCTGTGGTCTCGAACTAGTTGAAGATGTTCCGGATCTCGATACTGTGTTAACGCCCTGTAGTGGTGGTGGATTGTTTGCCGGCGTGAGCACGGCGGCCAGGGGCATCAATTCCCGTGTTCGTTGTTTTCCGGTCGAGCCTGAAACTGCCGACGACACCAAACAATCTTTTGTAAAAGGCGAACGAGTCAGTATTCCGGCACCGCCTACCATCGCGGACGGACTACGCGTGCAATCGCCGGGCACGTTGACGTTTCCGATCTTAATGGAAACTGCGGAAGATGTTTTGACAGTTTCAGACGACGAGATCATCGAGATGATTAAGCTCTTTCTCTTCCGCATGAAACTGCTCGTCGAACCGTCGGGCGCAGCGGCCGCGGCTGCTGTGCTGGCAGGTAAACTTCCCGCCGACACCAAACGAATCGGCGTCGTTGTTTCGGGTGGAAACATCGATACAGATTTGCTCTCGCAGTTTCTGCAAAAAGAAACTTCGGAATTGATGGAGATCGCTAGATGAGCTTGTTCCTGATCGACGTGCGCGTCGACCCGGTCAGTAACGCGCTGCCGTGGGGCGGGTTGGTCGCGTTGCTGGCTGTCGTGTTCGTCATGGCAGTAGGCTTTGTTGCGGGCCTGGTAGTGCTGTTGATTTGGCTCAAGCGACGCAAGTTGAAAGCAGCTGACGCATCACCGCAATAAGCCAAACCACTGCCAGGCGTTCAAAACTTCACCAGCACCAAACGACGCAAGGTTGGCGAGAATGATGGTGATGAAATCTCGCCACATCGAGGCTTTTCCCAGCTCTTCACGTACACCAAAAGCCAGCCAGAACAACAGGCATTCAGCAACCGGAGCAAAGGTTTCCGCAACCAGCAGGTATGCGTTGCGCGATGATGCCGAGAACGCGAGCGGCAGCACCAGCGTGACGATCGGGTAGGTGCACGCAGTGAGCCAAATTCCGGCGAGAACCTTGCGTGGAAGAGGATGACGCGATGAAAGACCAACACAAAGGATCGGTGTTTCGATGAGAATTGTCAGGAGGTAGCCTATGGGCAGAAAGCGCCAGAGTTGAGAAGGGGACATAAGCCAGGTCCAAGGTCCAAAGTCCAATGTCCAACGTCACGGAAGCTCAAACTTCAGTAGCATTGTGTTAGTCCGAAACCTGACCGCCCTACTTTGGACTTGGACCTTGGACTTTGGACTTAGTCAGAGCATTTTTAGGAGAAACGGCGCCTCCGCGAGCACGTGTGCAATGGCAACGGTGAAATAAACATCGCGCGTCGTGCTGTAGTCGACCGAGAATCCAATCCAAAGTAAGACCACGACGAACAGGCCAAGTGCTAGCGCGGTTGCAATCAGTTTGGGAAATCCGCGTGGATGTCGTGCCACCGGTATGGTTGCAACCCGCCAGAAAGCGCCGCTCTGTTTCTCCGGCTGGTTCGTTCCTTCTTTCCTTACTAACGGAGCAATCAATGGCAACGCGACCAACCACACCCCGTAATGAAGCATTTCAAGAAAAACGTGCGTCGCCACCAGCAGGTGACTGGAGATGCCCGGCAGCAATTGTGCGCCCGCATGCTGCGTGATCCGCCAGAACAATCCGTTGTCGTCCGGAAGCGCCGGGCTTCGCGCGAGCTGCAAAAATATTCCGGCGAGGAACAGTGGCAGCACGCAAAGACAGCGACGATAAGTACGCGACCATTGCGGTCGGGTCCGGACCAGATGCCGATCAAGAAACCACAATGCCACCAGCGGATGCAGGTAAACAATTCCGAGACTGAAAAGCTCAGGTGCCGACCAGTTCAGAGCACACAAAGCGAACGCCGCTGGAAAAGCCCACGACCAGTCACGCTTTCGCTTGTTCTTGCCGCGTAACCAAATGAGCAGGCCAACCCAAAGCAGAAGGAACGTGTTCCAGGTTGCGAGCACGACTGACCAGTGTTCCTCCGCGATAAAGCCGAAGCCATTTAAGATCGGCAGCGAGATGTAAGTGGTGGTCAGTAGTCCGATGCCGACGAACGCAGTGGTGAAAAACGTTCTCGACTTGCCAAAACGCACTGGCAAACGGAGCAGGAAGTAACGCAGCTCAAATAAATTGTGTGGGCCAGCAAACAAGAAAACCGTGACGATAGAAAACTGTAGCGGCATCCAACTCGCCATCAATGCTGACGCGCAGGCACAGGCGATCAGGACCGCCGCAAATGTGCGGCGTTGCAGTTGGTTCCTGCTCGCCGGTCGAGTGCGCCACGACGTCAGATTAAAGTTTGCGATACGTTCCATTGAAAAATTACAGAGTCATACAGTTAGTTCACAGTTCAACCCTCAGGTTGTCTTCTCAGGACGCAAGCAAAAGCGGGTACTCTGTACTGCTGAATAAACAGCATCAATCCGGTTTGACCGGAATAATCAGTTTCATGCCGGAACCATCGCTGCTGTCAGGCACTAGCATGATGTCAACGCCGCCGGTGGTCGATTGGCCCTTGCTCATGTTCTGCGGCAATTTTTTCCAGTAATAAGATCCTGGCGGGCCCGCGTTCGCGTTTGTAATCAGTGCTGCCGCGCTGAATAACGCCGTGCCCACGAGCAGAACTGCGACGAATTTTTGAGTGCGCGTTTGCATCGAGCGCGCCAGCCAAACGCCAGCGAACGAGAGTGACAGGAACATGAAAATGCCGGCGATCATCGTACGATTCGAGGTGCGCGCCTGTTGCTGGCCCATCGTTCCGTTTGCCGGAATGTCGCCCAACGCTGCGCGCAGTTCCTGTAGATCGCTTTGCGGAATTTCCAGACGCGCTTCCCATGCTTTGCTATCGGGAACAATCACGAGCCTGGTGTGTAACAGTGCTTTGGCTTCCTGAGGAGATGGAGATTGTTTGGGGCGGGCAATGTCGGCGAAAGTCGGGATCGTAATGCCCAGTAACAGCGCGATTGCCAGCAAGGTTAAGTTGGGCTTCATATGGTCCTCCGAACTGACTGACGGTTTGGGAACTGCCTTGGTCTAACTAAGAACGCCGGAAACGACCCGGAATTGCGTGGAATTGAAACTTGCGGCGGAGTATAGCGCAAAAAGTGTCAAGCAAACTGTTAGTTGCTTTGTAACAGCCCGCTGGATGCTCGGCGCGAGCCGTAATGTTAGAATGACCTTTCAATTTTACGAGGTGTCCAACTTGTCCCGCGAGCTTACGGTAATCAACAACAATCGAGCGCCACGTCAGCCCAAGCCAGAGTGGCTCAAAATCCGCCTGGGCGACCCCTCCAATCAAAATCGCGTTTTGAGTTTGATTGAGGGCCTCAATTTGCACACCGTCTGTCAGGAAGCTCGTTGTCCCAACATTTTCGAATGCTGGTCTGATCGCACCGCCACCTTCATGCTTGGTGGGGACATCTGCACTCGTCACTGTGGTTTCTGTGCGGTGGGCAAAGGCACACCAGGGTCACTCGATACTGAAGAGCCCCGACATGTGGCGGAAGCCGTAAAGCAGTTGAACCTGGCCCATACCGTAATCACTTCAGTTAATCGCGATGACTTGCCTGACGGCGGCGCGGCCCACTGGGCTGAGACGGTGGGACAAGTGCGCGCGCTCAATCCGGAGTGCAAGGTTGAAGTCTTGATTCCAGACTTCAATGGCGATGAAGAAGCTTTGAATACTGTGCTCGACTCACAGCCAGACATCCTCAATCACAATACGGAAACGGTTGCCCGGCTTTATCGTCGTGTACGTCCCGACGCTGGCTACCAGCAATCGCTGACGCTTTTGCGACGAGCCGCCGCTCGTCGCGACCTTGAAGCTCGCGGAATGAAAACCAAGAGCGGCATTATGGTCGGGCTCGGTGAAACGTTCGAAGAAGTCGTCGAATTGATGCGAGACCTGCGCACAGTTTCCTGCGACATCATGACTATTGGTCAGTATTTGCAACCTCATGCGCGTCGCTTGCCCGTCGAACGCTACGTCACGCCGCAAGAATTTGATCGTTGGCGGCAAGTCGGCATGGAGATGGGATTCAAACACGTCGAATCGAGCCCGTTGACGCGTTCCTCTTATCACGCCAGGCAGCAGGCCGACGGCGCCCACGAGGCAACTAACTAGCCTCTCGCCGCGTCAGACCAGCAAATCCCAAGCTTGCGCAGAATGGAGGCCTCCATGAACCCGATCGCGCGAAGATTGTTTGCAACACTCGTACTTTTCTGCAGTGCTGTTGCCACACTTGCAGTGGATTCAAGTTTAAAGTTGAAGGAGATCAGCGGTTACCGGGAGTGGAAGCCAATCAGTGAGCAACCATTTCCCGTTAATAACCCTTACCTTGCAGTCGCTTGAATGTCGTATCCTCCGGATTGGCGCGTCGGTGGCGTGCCCATAATTGGTACTTCAAGACAGACAACGCGAATCCTGATGCCTGACAGCATCATAGTTTACGGGCGCCCGGCACCCTCACCGAAGAGGGACGTCACTCACGATAACTCTACTCAGAGTTTCGCCAACGTTTATACAAATGATCTCGCGCGCGAAGCGTTGGTTGCGGAGCCGCGCATCCAGTTTCCGCGTGGCTCAGTCATCCTTCGGGAGAAACGACCCACGGCTGATGGCGAACCCGAATTACTTTCAGTGATGATCAAACGGCAACGGGGGTTCAACCGTAAGGCGAACGATTGGGAGTTCTTGTTACTTAACGGGACGGGCACGAAGGTTCTCGAGCGTCAAAAAAAAGGAAGTTGTCTTGATTGCCACGAGTCGCAGGTACAGCGCGACTACGTCTATTCACCGACAAATCTCCCACATTGAGGTAGCGGAGACTGTGGCCGCTACTGGTGACCGCTGAGGATATAGACATTCGTCCTGACCTATGCTCTGTGGAGAATGCGCCTGCCTGGTGCGCATCTCTCCATGAATCGACGCTTTCAGTTTTTGAGCCTGCTGGTCGCCGCGCTTTCGTCGGCACTTCTGGGCTGTCACGGCCAAACCAAACTTCGTCGAGTTCAAAATACTCTTCCGCCAAATGTCCTCTGGGCTTGGGAACGACCTGAGGATCTTGAATTTATTGATCCGCAGCGTTTCGCAGTCGCTTTTTTAGCGCAGACCCTCACGCTCACGGCAGACGACGTATTACTGACGCCGCGGCGTCAACCGTTGCGAGTTTCCCCGGCGACTAAACTGATAGCCGTAACGCGGATTGAGTCACAAAAGCGAACCGGCACTCGCCCGGCCTTGAGTGAAAAACAGCGCGACCGGCTGGTAACGCTGGTTACGCGGACACTTGAGTTGCCGAACGTTTCAGCGATTCAGGTCGATTTCGATGTCCTGACATCCGAGCGGGAATTCTATCGGAGCCTGCTGCAAGAACTGCGCGAGAAGACTCCGGACAATGTCCCGCTGTCGATGACTGCACTGGCTTCATTTTGTGTAGGTGATCGCTGGCTCAGCGACCTGCCCGTAGATGAAGCAGTGCCAATGATCTTCCGCATGGGAACCGACGAGAGGAAAATTAAAACGTTCCTCGAGGCAGGCAACGACTTCCTTGAGCCACTTTGTCAGACCAGCTATGGAATAACTCTGGACGAACCATTAGCGATCAAATTCAAAAGTGATCGGCGAGTCTATGTCTTCGCGACCAGTTCCTGGACCGCGGAGGCCGTGGCGTCACTCGAAGAGAGGTTGCGCCGGTGAGAACAGGAAGACCCATTGTTGTTTCTATTCTGACGGTCGCAATTCTGGTGAACCATGCTGTGCCGGTCAGCGCGTGTGGTCCGAGTTCCATCTGGCCAATTTTTGTTTTTCAATCGTCGCCTGACTTGCCCTTCAATGAATATGTGGCTGGCAAGATTGGAATCGTGCGGGAGAGTTTCGGCCGGAAGACTTTAGTTATTGCTTATCGTTATCTCAACAATCGGCCCTTTGTCGCAGCCGAGCAAGCAGCGTTACTCGAGGCGCTCAGTGGCACACCACCGGAGACTGATAGCGCAGAGGCACTTAAGACCTGGCTGGTTGCGCGAAAGAAAGTCCTGGGGGACGGTGAAGAAACGCTTCCCGAAATTTACACGGAGCGAAAAAACTCAGGAACATATGACTTCTTCCCGAATTGTACGAGCAACGCCTTCGAAGTGGCGCGCGATACTCTCAAAGCGCGAGTCGCCAGTTACGGCGCCGAAGATCGAAACGTGCGCCTGTGGCTGGCAACGCAAGATGCAGTTTTTGAGAACTGTGGCGGAGGCGGAAATGTTCCCGTAGAACTAGGAAATGAGAGTCCCGAATGGTTGCGCAAAGATCGGCAATATCAAATCGGCGCTGCGCTTCTTTACTCTCTGAATTTCGAGTCGGCCCGCGCGCAGTTCGAAAAGATTGCCGCAGACACTGATTCTCCGTGGCAAACAGTTGCGGATTACCTGGTCGCCCGCACCTTAGTTCGCGCCGCGAGTTTCGCAAAACAGCCCACTCAAAAACAGTCACTCTATGAGCATGCAGAGCGTCATCTGCGCTTCCTGACGTTGCAAGGTGGTCCATTCGCAGGCGCTGCGAAGAAACTGTTAGGACTGGTCGAATTTCGTGTGCATCCGAAAGAGCGACTCCGAGACCTGGCTGCGGTTCTCGAAACGGAAAGCGGCAACGAGAATGTACGTCAGGATCTGATCGATTATGTTTGGCTGGTGAATAAGTTTGAATCGCAGGCCCTCAAGGAAGAGGAAGCAAAACGAAAGGCGCAAGAGGCTAAGCAGGAAAATTCGAACACGTCGCGCCAGACTTACAAACCATCTGAGACTTACCAAGCCATCCAGCGCGGGGAGCGTATCGATGTAACGCTCGACATAAAAAAGCCCGACGGTTCCCCCGACTATTCGAAGTGGGTTCACCTCGATTTTCCCTACGATGTTTCTGAAGATCAGATGTTGCAGGCGTTCGAGGTCGAACTGAACCGAAAGCTAAATCCTGACGAGATCGGCCAATTGCAAGAGCGCAGGGTTAACGCCCTGGAAACGAGGAAATCGCGACTTAGCCCAAACCGAAATTGGGCTTATGAGGATGATGAAATTGGTTACACCGATTACGACAAACTGACCTTCGAACAGATTCCGGAATTCTTGCGAACAAACGATCTGACGGATTGGTTGTTCACATTTGAAAATCATGATCGCCCGGCCTATTCACATGCGTTTGCAAAATGGCGCGCTACCGGTTCACCAGCGTGGTTAGTGGCGGCGCTGGCGAAGGCCACTCCCATCTCAAAAGGTGTTGAATTGCTTATGCGCGCGGCGCAAAGAGTCGATCGCGAAATGCCGGCATATGCTTCAGTCACTTATCACTTGCTGCGCTTGCAGATCACTGCGGGTCGTAAAGCAGAAGCGCGCAAGTTACTTGATGAGATTACGTCGTGGCCTTCTTCGGAGCTACCAACCTCTGCTCAGAACCAATTTCTTGACGAACGTCTGGAACTGGCAGACAGTCTGGCTGAGTTTCTAAAATTCGCGCAGCGACGGCCCGCGGCGTTCTTCAGTGAATGGAAGATTGGACGACTGTCAGAGTTGATGGCGTCGGAAAAACTAGCCTGGAACGGCTCTTACTATTCAGAAACAAAGGAAGATTTTGAAGAGTCGATTGATAACTCTTTTCGTCAGGTGATGGTGTGGGATGAGAATCCCTGGTTCGACAAGGGAACCGTGGATGCCCTCAATTGGCACTTCTCGCTGCAATTGTTAAGCGATACTGCGTTTGATCATGCACTGCCTGATGCTTTGCGCCGGCGGATTTTGTTCTCGGTTTGGACGCGAGCGATTCTGCTTAAGAATGATGCGATAGCTCGCAAGGTCGCGGCAGAAATCATAACTTTATCGCCCGACTTCACTACGACATTCAAACCGTATCTTCAGGCTAGCGACCAGAAAGCACGGCAACACGCCGCCATTTATATTCTCTTGAAGCAACCGATGCTATCTCCTTATTTGACGGCCGACTTACCGCAGACCCAATCAACTGAGGAACTAGACTACTACTTCGAATCCTCGTGGTGGTGCAGTCTTGAGCAGACCGAATACGACGACAAGGGAAACGAAGTACCGAAGATCGTAAACAAACCTCGATTTCTTTCGGTCGCGCAAATATCAACCGCGGCCAGCGAACGAGCAGCTCTCATCTCGAGCGGTGAAGGAAAGCATTACTTAGGCGAGGCGGTGCTTCAGTGGGCCAAGGAAGCCCCTGATGATCCCTTGATGCCCGAAGCCCTGTTTATCGCTGCGAGAGCTACCGCTCAGTACAAGTATGGTTGTCATGGCTGGGACTTTGACGAGCCGCTGATGACCAAACTTATGGAATTGTTGGAAGTGAAGTATCCGAATAGCGAGTGGGCGGCGAAGCTATCGGCCGGCCAAAAATGACCGAAACTAGCGCTCTTGTGATCAGGGAACAAAGCTCCGTCGATTGTGAGCTTTTCTTTTTTACGACGATTCGTTAGCTTAAGCCGAACGCTGACACTTCCGACTGGTTCAATTTCAATGAAGGCAGTCCTCTTTGACCGGCACGGCGGGCCCGAAGTCTTAAGTTACGCCGATGCGCCGGATCCAATCATCAAGGCCGATGAAGTACTGGTTGAGGTTAAAGCTTGCGCTTTGAACCATCTCGACGTGTGGGTGCGCGGCGGTCTGCCCGGGATTGAGATCCCCATGCCGCACATACTTGGTAACGACATTGCCGGAGTAGTGCGAGAAGTTGGTCCACTGGTCTCCTGGGTGCGCGCGGGTGATGAAGTGCTGCTTCAGCCCGGGGTTTCCTGCGGGCATTGTGAGGAGTGTCTTTCGGGTCGCGACAATCTTTGCGCTGAGTACGACATTCTCGGTTACCGGCGGAATGGCGGTTATGCTCAGTTAGTTGCGGCTCCAGCCACCAATGTCATTCCCAAACCGGCAAACTTAACCTGGGCGGAAGCCGCCGCTTTACCACTGGTGACAGTGACGGCGTGGCACATGCTGGTGACACGCGCAAATGTGAAGCCGGGTGAAGATGTGCTGGTCCATGCGGCTGGTAGCGGCGTGGGGTCGCTGGGAATTCAGATTGCTAAACTTCGTGGTGCCCGTGTCATTGCCACTGCCAGCTCGGATGAGAAGTTGGCGAAAGCGAAAGAACTGGGCGCTGACGACACGGTGAACTACAGCCGTGAAGACTGGCCCAAAGAGGTGAGACGGTTAACTAGCCGGAAGGGCGTCGATGTTGTGTTTGAGCACACGGGCGCTGCGACATGGCAAGGATCGATCGCATCGCTGCGTACTAATGGAAGAGTTGTGACTTGCGGTGCCACGAGCGGGTTTGCGGCACAAACAGATTTGCGGCAAGTGTTCTATCGACACTTAACGATTCTTGGATCGTTCATGGGATCAAAAGCAGAACTGTTGGAAGCAATGAAGTTCGTCGCCGCTGGCCAGATTAAGGCGGTAGTTGATCAAACGTTGCCACTAGCTGAGGCGCGCAAGGCACATGAACTGATGGAAGATCGCGCGCAATTTGGGAAGCTCGTGCTGGAACCGTAAGCGGTAAGCGGTGAGCGGTAAGCGGTGAGCGGTGAGCGGTAAGCGGTAAGCGGTGAGCGGTAAGCGGTGAGCGGTGAGCAGTTCATAGCCAGCAGTATCTCGGTGGTTCTCACGGCTCACTGCTTACGGCTCACCGCTCACGGCTCACCGCTCACGGCTCACCGCTTACCGTCCCGAGTAATCCTCAACCGCAAATCTTTTCTTCAATAAAGCGAGATTTCCCTGGGCCAGGTCGAAGTTTGTGCCGGCAATCACGCGCTTGCCCTGGTCAGAAGTAACCCAATCGACCACCTGTGGCGCGTTAGTCCTCAGGTAGGCAGCATCGTCTTTGTCCAGCGGTTTCCCGTCCTTCCGCGAAAAGACCCACACATAAGTGTATTGCCCCTTCCGCACATAATCGAGGTCAGCCTCAAAACCAGTTTTTGGCGAAGGCACTGGCCCCGACGGAGTCGCGCTGCTACTCGTGTTGTCAGTGGTTGAACTCGAATTCTTGCAGCCGCTGAAAATGAGAATTGCGCTAATCATGAAGAGAACGATGAATTGGATTTGACGATTCATGTGGGAATTCTAGACGAAAACTTACTTTGGGGAAAAACATGTCCGAACCACGACTCGCTGACTCGTGGTCATGCCTCGTGCCTACTGGTTCTGGTTAGGGCTGGGAGCTGGCGTCGTCGCCGGCGTTTGGTTTAGCGGCTTTACGGGTTCAAACAATCCCGTATCACCAGCATCGTCGTCGTCTGGCTCCGCCGGTGGCGCCTCAACTTTTTGATCCCGAATGTGAAGGATCGTGCATTCGTTGTCTTCGTAGACAATCTCAAACCACCCGCTGGCCTGCGCGTTATCGAAAAAGTCGTCGTGGGAATTGTCTGTAAACACGTAACGTGATCCGAAACGGTCGCGAATCAAGGGTCCAGCATTTTCCTCTTCGCCCAACGTGATCTTTACGTAAAGATCCGAAAGCGAAGCATCCTTGTCATACAAATAAGTTGGGTCGAGGCCGGACACATAAGTATGGTCGGGGTCGTAGTAAAACAATCGCGGAAAGTCGTCCCAGTCAGTATTAAAGACTAGTTGATGTTGAGGAACGTTCGCGCGCATCCACTGCAGTCCGGCACGATAGTAGTCATCATCTTTACTGTTGCCGATGTCTTTAACGGTCGCGCGCAAATTAAAAAACAGAGCTACTCCAATTAACACGGCAACAAAGGCCACCGCGATTGTGCGTAAAAGCGCGCGCGCGTCGCTCTCACCCGCAGACGCGGTTTGCGGACGGTCAAGGAATGGTTGTAACTCATCAAGTATGTCGGTCGATAAACGAGTGAAGGTTGAGCGTGTCCCCTCCAACCATGGTTGCAAAGAGAAAGCGCAAAAAACAATTGCGAACGGCGGCCAGTACTCCGCAATGCGGCGCCAACGGACGCACATCAGCATGAGCATGGTCGATAGTATCAGCATGAAAAGAGAGTGATGCGTCCGTTGACGATCCGACGGATCGAACGCAATGTAGCCGACAAACATGGCCACGCATGCGACCAACGAATTACCGAGAAATTCCCACGCGTCGTATGGGTACCATTCCTGACCCACCTTGGTAGAAAAATCCGAGGGCGTGATCTTCACCTTCAAATGTTCGTAGAAAAGATGAATGTTCGCGGGAAAGTAAGGATTGATGACCAGGCCGGCAACCGATCCGATCAACACCCACAGAAGCGGACGCCATTCAAAACGTCGTTGACTCCAGCCGATCACTGCGGTCCAGATGAACGTTGCTAGAATCAACATCACAAACAGGTCGTAGGTCCAGGTAAAGAGCAGGCTAAGCGGCAGCAGTGGCCAGTATTTCTTTTGGAACAACAGATAAATACCAATCACCAGATAAATGATGGCAAACGGCGGAGCCTTCGCCATGTTCAACCGGTAAAGAAACGGGGCTGAACACGCCAGCAATGCCAGCAGCCAGATGAACGAGTAACGGATCCGGTAACGGACGATCAGCCAGTAACACGAAAACACTGCCAGACTGGCGAAAATTGTCGCTGAGATTTTTGCCCCAAGCCGCAGGTTCCCTGAGGCAATGAAGGGCATCTGGAAAAAGTGAAAAAGTAAATGGTGATCGACGTATTGTTTCGGGTTGAGTGTTGTGAGTGGCAGCCAGATAAACTGTGGGGGAAAAGAATGCTGTCGCAGCGAGTCCCACAACATCTTGCTCCACCTGGCGTGATAGTAACCGTCAAAGTCGCCGCAACAGATGGCGTTGGTGGTAAATTGAAGTTGCCAGAAAATCAGACCAATCACGATTGCGGCAGTGACTAATTGGACTGCGCGTAAGGCCGATTCTGATTGCAAGAATTTCGGAAGCTGCGGCGAGGTTTTCTTCTACCTTCATGGCGTGGGCCAGGAAGCGTAGCCTGCATTCAAAGTTGTTCGATCAATTCGAGAAAAGCGCGTGGGTCTATTGGCTTAGTAATGTGTTCATTAAAGCCTGCTACGAGCGAGCGATTGCGATCGTCAAACATCGAATAACCAGTGACAGCGACCATTGGAACCTGTTCATAACCGGGCAGCGCGCGTAACGTCCGTGCCAGTTCGTATCCGTTCATCTCCGGCATCCCGATGTCAGAGATGACTACGTCAAATTGGCTTTCGCGCGCTAACTCAATGGCGGCTTTGGCGGAAGAAGCGGTTGCTACCCGGTAGCCTGCATGCGTCATCAGAACTGAAAGCATTTCGGTTACATCCGCCACATCATCGACTACCAGCGCGCGCCGGCCGGTTTCCGACGTTTTACTCGCGAGCGGTTTGTTCAGTGAATAGGATTCTGAATCAGTAGCGCGGAACGGACGAAACTGGGTAGCAGGCAACCAACTATTCGAGGTAAACGGGGTTATTGCACGAAGCGTAGAGAGCATCAGCTGAAACCATCCCTTGAAAATAAACACTCAAACTTAAATGCACAGGGGAGGGGAATTAATGTAGCCCAAAACAGCAAATGGGGGGAAGAGAAAAGAAAGAATTTGTAGGACAGGCATTCTTGCCTGTCCTCTTAAACAGACAAGACTGTCAGTCAACAGCGGACAGACAGGAATGTCTGTCCTACAATCGAACCATGTATCCCGCTGGAAACCTTTTCATCCCTGTCCCCCATGGGCGGCTGGAAGCAATCCTGAAGGAGCCGCGCAGTGCGGAAGCGAAGGGCGTTGCACTTGTACTCCATCCGCACCCTCTGGGTGGTGGCACAATGCACAACAAGGTGGTTTTTCGCGCTGCCAGCGCGTTGAATGATGCGGGTCTGGTGACGCTGCGCATAAACTTTCGCGGCGTGGGACAAAGCACCGGCAATCACGATGAAGGTCGCGGTGAACGCGATGATGTCATCGCCGGTCTTGATTACCTGGCCCAAAGCTTTGCCGGTCAATCCCTGACGCTGTGTGGATTCTCATTCGGCGCGCGGGTGGGAACCGAAGTTGGTATGAATGATCCGCGAGTGCGTAACATGATTAGCATCGGCACTCCGGTTGATAAATACAGTTTTGATTTTCTTGCCACATGTGACAAACCACTTCTCTTCGTCCATGGAGACAGCGACGAGTATGGCCGCGTAGCCGAGTTAAAGAAACTGGTCGAGACTATTGAACAACACAACTCGAACGTTGAGTTGCAGATAATTCCGGACTCGGGTCACTTCTTCGACGACCACCTTGATGAGTTGAAGCAAGTGATCACCAATTGGACCAGGCGACAATTGAAGTCTCAGCGCCGCGGGTAATGTTCTGCAAAGCGGGCACATTGCGGTTTTTCCGCCGCTCGTGCGGTAAGACTTTGGCTTACCGTGGGAGCCCGGAAAGTTTTGTTGGGGCTGAGCCCGGCGAAGGGGGTTGATTGAGGCGGACGGTGAGACAAACCTCACCGCACTGCGGCAGCCCCAATCACTGTAGACAAGAGTTACGTTTCGATTTAGCTTCATGCCTATGACTCGCAGAATGCTCATCATTTTTGCCTGTTTGCTTTGTTTGCTCCCTGCCAAGCTGGCAGCTCAGAAAATTACGAAAGAGTCGTATACCTCCGAAGGGAAAAAGCACACCTACTACATTTACCTCCCGAAGAGTGTGGCTCCGGAGACGAAAGTTCCGCTCGTTGTTTTGCTCCACGGTTCTAACCATGTTGGTCTGTCACTTGCCGAGAAGTGGGACAAGCTAGCGGAAAAAGAAGGATTCATTCTGCTGGCGCCCGATTCTGAGGACTCGTCGCACTGGTCTGTGCCCAAGGACGGCCCCGCCTATCTCCATGAGCTGATCGAATCGATCAAAAGCAAATATCCAATTGACGGCAAGCGGGTTTACCTATTCGGACATTCTGGGGGTGCCGGGTTCGCATTATTAATGTCGCTTTATGAGTCGGAATATTTTGCCGCAACCGCGATTCACGCGGGCGCTTTATATGCCGAATCAGAACCCCTTCTTAGTGTGGCAAAACGTAAGACGCCAATCCACATTCAAGTTGGTACTGTTGACGAATACTTTCCGTTGAGTGTCGTCAGAGCCACTCGCGACGCTTTTAATTCGCACGGTTTCACGGTCCAGCTAGTTGAAATCTCCGGTCACAATCACTGGTACTACGACACTGCGGGAAAGATTAATGACACTGCCTGGACCTTTCTGAAGGCATTTGCACTGCCGAATGAACCGCGTTATGAGGAATACAAGTTTCGAGCGGAGGGAGGCAAATCCCGGGAAGCGATAGGATATTACAACCGGGGCGCAGCGCTTCACAGTGCGGGCGATCTTGCGGGTGCCATCGTAGCTTATACGAAGGCAATCGAGCTTGATGCAAAGTATGCCGATGCGCACAACAATCGCGGCGTCGCCTATTTGTCGCAAAGAAACTTTGATGAAGCATTTGCTGACTTTTCCCGCAGCATTGAACTGGCGCCGTCGGATGCTGCTTACAACAACCGCGGGAGCATTTATTTTTCCCGGCACAAATTTGAAGAAGCGCTCGCGGACTTCAGCGCTGGACTGAAACTCAAGCCGTCGCCGGAGGGTTATCTGAATCGCGGAATGGCGCAACAACAACTCAAACACGAAGACCTTGCCCTCGCTGATTACGATTCCGCAATCAAACTAAACCCGTCGTTCGCCCGTGCGTACGTCATACGCGGTTTATTGTTGCTCAAGCGCGGCGATGCAGAGGCGCAGAAGAATCTCGAGAAGGGTTTTCAACTGGATCCTACCCTCCATGCTGAGTTTGACGGTGAGGTCCAACGACTGCGATCGGCTCCGTAGCTCATTTCAATCGTCCGCCGTCTTTTCATTGGTGGCGGTAATGGAGATGAACTTGCTTGCAGGGTTTTTGTCTCGTTGCCGAAAGCGAATAAATGCCAGCGCTACCGCGACAACGACCGCGAGCACGAAACCGCCTAGCATTTTTCGACCGAGGTCGCTGAAATCCGTTGCCGTATCAGTCTGGATTAAAGTAAGAACAACGACGAGCTGCAGCAGCGCAATAATGGTCGGCATGGCTTGGCCACCTTTCACGAAGGAATTTACGCAGCCAGCACGAAGTTAGACCCCCGTGGGGACCATTTGTTCCGGCGGAAGCAGGAGTATAGATGACAACATATCGCGATCCGGCAATTCGCATTACGCTTTTGCCACGAGATACCAACTCGGCGGGCACAATTTTTGGCGGCATCATTCTTAGTTATATCGACATGGCCGGCGCCATCGAAGCGCACCGGCATACCGGCATGGATCGCTTTGTCACCGTGGCGATGCGGGAAGTGATATTTCACAAACCAGTATTCGTGGGTGATCTGGTCAGTTTCTACGCCGAGACGATCAGGGTGGGAAATACTTCAATTACGATTCGCGTGATTGTGGAGACTGAACGGGTTGGCTTGCCTTCAGAACAAGTGCGAGTTACCGAAGCAGAGGTTGTTTATGTGGCGGTGGATCAGAACCGTCAGAAGATTTCTATTAAGATGAGAGGTACCTAAACAGCAGGACGGGATTTTCCATAGATCATTTTCCATTTCTCATTTGCTCATTCAGAGCTTCTTTAAGCGAATGAGGTCAGTACCACCTCGCGGTAGCGGGTGGGATTCTTAAATCAAAAAATGAGAAATGAAAAATGACATATGGAAAATCCCGTCTTTAATCCGATCCAAACAATCTACGCCACGAGCAGGCGCAGGTTGTACACACCCGCCAGCCGATTCAAATCATTCCTGACCAGCGCCCATTCACTTCGCACTGGTCCGCCTCTCTTCCAGCGACCACGACGAACGATCGCATTCACTTCATCGGCCTCGTTCATTACGCGCTGCACTTGTTCACGCGTTTCCTGCCACGTGTTGGCGCGATCAAAATCGTGGCGCAGTTTGTCGATCGCGTTCTCGAGCTCCTTTACCTGTTCATTGATGTTGTCTTCGCGATTGGTGCCGTTAATTGCACTCTTATCGAGCGACTTGTCCACAAACTTGCGAAACGAGTCGCTGCGTTCCTCAACGCGTTTGATGATCGCTTCAACTTCTGCCTTGGTGTAGAAGCGACCATTGGGTCCCGTTCCCTGGGCCAGCGCGATGGTACCGGCAATTGAAGTTAACGCAAATAACAACAAGAGTTTCGTAGTGTAACTAAAAACGTTCGTCATCAAGTCCTCCGTAGAGTTGTTAAAGCTTGTCAAAGCCTGAATCCGATGGGATTCAGGGAAGTTTGACGCGGCAGTCTATCGGAAGGTCGAAAATTATTTCTGCGGAATTAATTCAAGAGTGCCTGCATACGGTGAAGTCCCGCAGCGGCTTCTGTAAAACCGGGCTGTTGTTCCAGGGCTTTGCCGTAGTGACGCGCGGCATCGAGATACTTTTTGCGCGTTTCGTAGACACGGGCGAGATTGAAATGCGGAAAAGCATACGATTCGTAACGCGGCGCGTATAACGCCCGCTTGAACCAGCGCACGCTGCTGTAATTGTCGCCCTTGGCGAGCAGGTAACTGCCAATGTCGTTGTAAGGATTACCTAACGTTTCGTCGACGCGAATTGCTTCCAGGCATTCTTCGATCGCTTCGTCGTAGCGATTTTGAAAACTGTAGACCCAACCAAGAAATGTGTGCGCCTCGGCGGTCGGATACGTTTCGATAGAGCGTTTGTAGAGCTCTATCGCTTCTTCGAAATTTTCCGAGAGCTGCGCCTGGTAAGCCTCTTGAAAAAGTTGCTTGGCTTCGTACTTAGCAGCCGGCGAAATGTCGTCTTCGTACCCGTCGTCCATTTGCTATTTACAATCCGCTGTTGCTTTCTGGTTCTCATCCAAACGCTTAATCCGACCGTCAGTTCTGGGCGCGATAACCTTTCGGCTTGCGATCGCCTGACGCAGAATGTCGGAATCAAACTGGCCGCGCTCTCTCGGTATCAGCACGCGCGCCGACTTCAACATGGCATAACCATCACCGCCATCAATTGCGATGTAGTCGCTCGTGGCCACTGTGTAGTTCTTTTTAGGGTCCAGCGGTTTCCCATCCACGGTTATATCAACTATGCGTGATCCAGCCGGACGCCGTGCATCAAAAGTAAACCTGACTCCGGAAACCTGCGGAAAGCGTCCAGGCTCCGCGTCTTCGGCACTGCGCCCCACTCCATGTTCCAGAACTTCACGCAACAATGCACCACTGACTTCAACTGTTACGACCCTGTTCTTGAAAGGGAGGATCGAGAGCACATCGCGTTTTGTCAAAGGACCGGCAGCAATTATCTCATCCGCGCGAATCGAACCACCATTCATTAATCCTACATCGGCCCCAGTAGCCCACTGAAAAGCACCGGCAATGAGATCGCCAACGTTAGTTTCCTGATTTCGCCCCACGGCGCTGCGCGCTTCGAGGGCGACCCTGGTGCGACCGACTGGCGTTGCCAGATCCTTAATCAAGGCACCGTACTTACGATTGACCGCGGCAAATGCGCTGTCATCTGCAGTTTGATTAGTGACGGGGATTATTTTCCAGTCGATGCTTTCGACCGCGCCAGTGTCCTTCGAAATGTTCAGATCAATCTGTCCGAGCTCGCGCGCATCCGCGGTCATTTTGAAGATCGGCGCGCCACCGGATTCCGACTGCAACAGCGTATGTTCATGACCACCAATGATCACGTCGACATCTGCACAACGCGCAACTTGCTTATCTTCACTCATAGACAGGTGGGTTAACGCGACCACAGTCTTGATACCGCGTTCGTGGATCTCCGCGACCATCTTGCGGGCTGTTTCGCAGGGATTTAGAAACTCCACATTCGGGCCCGGTCGGGAAGTGATTTTTGTTTCTTCGAGCGTCAAACCAAAAATTGCGATCTTCACACCGTCAAATTCGCGCACCACATATGCAGGCGTGTCGCCGAAAGGTTTGCCGGTGCGCGTATCGATCACATTTGCGGCAATCCATTTGAACTTGGATTCATTCATACGCTGCTGCAATACCTCGGGACCAAAATCGAATTCATGATTGCCGAAGGTTGAGTAGTCCAAACCCAGCGTGTTCCACGCGTCGATCATTTGCGCGCCCTTGTAAGTAATCGATTCGACGGAGGGAGAAATTGTGTCTCCGGAGAGGAGAAACAATGTGTTGGGTGATTCTTTCTGAATAGTCTTCTTGAGTGTTAGCACGCGCGCCAGTCCCCCGCGTGCGCCCTGATCGACCGCAGCGAATTGGTAGACGTCGTTCACCTGAAGCAGCGTCACGCGGACCGTACAATCGGATTTCTGTTGAGCGGAAAGAGAAATGATTCCCGCTAGTAAAAGGACCAGAACTGGTATGGTTCGTGTTGTGTGTCGCGTGAGTTTCATCGGTTAGATACCACCATCAGGGTCGTTATGTCAGCATTCAATGGGTGAATTATACTCGGCGCAATAGATCGGTGGGAAAGTCTCTTTTATTCGAGCAGGTGGGGTTACTTTTCGTCGATGTTGGCTGAAGAGAGAGTTTTCATTACAGGTTTTCCAGGTTTCATAGCCGGCAGATTGCTGCGACGTCTTGCCAGGGACGGCGGGCGCTTCTTGCTGCTGGTGCAGCCGCAGTTGGTTGATGCTGCAAAATCAGAAATCCAAACTATAGCCACCCAGACGGGCATGCCGCTCTCAGATTTTCTGATTCTGCCCGGCGACATTACTCAACCAAACCTTGGTCTTTCGCCAGAAGACCTGCGACTCGTGCGCGAGCAAACCACGATTGTGTTTCATCTCGCCGCTCTCTACGACCTCGGTGTAGCTGAGGACCTGGCCCAACATGTGAATGTGGAAGGCACCCACAACGTAAACGAACTCGCGCGATCACTGTCCCACCTCAAGCACTATCACTACATTTCCACTTGCTACGTTGCCGGCAAACGCACCGGTCGAATTTTCGAAACTGAGTTACAACATGACAAGGGCTTTCGTAATTTCTATGAGGAAACAAAATATCAGGCTGAGATGGAAGTTGAGCGACTCAAGTCGGAGTTGCCTATCACGATCCATCGTCCGGCCGTCGTTGTCGGCGACTCAGTGACCGGTGAGACCGCGAAGTTTGATGGCATCTATTATTTGATTCTCTACCTTGCCAAGTGGCCCGGGGTGCTGGCGACGCTCAATATTGGAAATGAGGACGTGGCGCTCAACCTCGTTCCAGTAGATTTTGTGGTGGAAGCGATGGCCGCGCTCGCGCACGATCCTAAGGCGATTGGCAAGACAATCCAAATTGCAGACCCGGCGGCACTTTCGACCCGCGAATTGTTCGACAACATAGCTAACTGTTTATCCGAGAAAAAGTCGAATGTTACCTTACCGCGATGGTTAGTTTACCGCTCGCTGATGTTGCCGTTTACTCCTGCGATTAGTGGGCTGCCCCATTCGGCAGTGCCTTACTTCTTCCTGAATCAGAGTTACGACACCAGCCAGGCGCGAGAGTTACTCGATCCTTACGGCATAACCTGCCCGCCAGTTAGTAGCTACGTGAAGACGATCGTGGATTACGCAGTCGACCACCAAAAAGACAGTAGTCAGTAGCCAGTAGGCCCAACAGTGCCCGCCGCAACCTGACCGTGCCGAACCGCAGATTGATTAGATCGCCGATTGCCCAATGCTGTCTTGACTGCTGACTACCGGCTGCTGACTACCGGCTACGCGCCGTCCCAGTAGTTCACTTGACATAAATTTAGAATTAGTCTAAATTCAGTTTCGTGAATTCGAAGGCAGATACAAACCGGGAGAAGCTGACGCGGCAGCGGGATGCCGTGTTGCAGGTGATTCGCGCGCGTGAGGACCATCCCACCGCAAATGAAATTTTCCAGGCAGCGCGCGAATACTTGCCGACCATCAGCTATGCCACCGTCTACAACTCGCTCCGTTATCTGAAGGAAGCCGGGTTGGTTCACGAGATTAAGTTTGGCGACGGCGCCAGCCGTTACGATCGCGAAACCGATCGCCATGACCACGCCATCTGCAATGAATGTGGGAAATTGGTCGATTTTGACCTGCCGCAAGCCGCGGAGTTGATTCAGGCGGCCGCGCGCAAGTCGAAGTTTCAAGCAGCTTCAGTTCATCTGACGTTGCGCGGGGTATGTCCCGATTGCCGCAAGAAATAGCGCGGCGGGAAAGCGTATTAACTTTAAGACAAAATTAAATTGGAGGATTCATGACAGCAGCAGCGACAGCAACAGCAACAATTGACAAAGCAATGGTGGGCCAACCGGCGCCGGATTTTGATATGGCCTCGACGAAGAATATCGAGAAGCTTAATGAAGGCGTGAAGTTGTCGGATTACAAAGGAAAATGGCTGGTACTCTTGTTTTACCCGCTCGATTTCACTTTTGTTTGCCCGACGGAGTTGACCACTTTCAGTGATCGTTACGAAGAATTTCAGGGCATTGGCGCAGACATCATCGGCGTTTCAACCGATTCAGTGTTCTCGCATCGTGCGTGGATTAAAACTCCTCGCGATAGTGGTGGTGTGGAAGGCTTGAAATACCCGCTGGCCGCTGATGCCACGAAGAAAGTCTCGCGTGACTACGGAGTGTTGATTGAGGACCGCGGTATAGCGTTGCGTGGACTCTTTATCATCGATCCGGAAGGTATTCTTCGCTACAAGGTCGTGCACGATTTGAATATCGGTCGCTCGGCCGAAGAAACACTTCGTGTGATACAGGCCTTGCAGACCGGTGGTTTGTGCCAGGCTGAATGGAAACCGGGCCAGAAAACACTGAACGCGTAAGACGGTGAAGAGTAAAAAGTGAAAAGTGAAGAGTTTCGAACTTTTCACTTTTCACTCGAGCTTTTTCATGGAGAATGGTGGGTGGTCAAAGTAGAAAGCAAAGCTTGTTGGGGATGCGAAGTTGTTTTCTGACTGTTCACCTTTCACCCTTCACTTTTCACTTCACGGAGCGAAGCGATGGGAATGAGATTAGGTACACAAATGCCTGCGCTTGATGGCGCAACCGAATGGTTTGGCGGCACGCAGGAGCATGCAGAGACCGAGACAAAAGGTAAACCAACGCTGGTCCACTTTTGGTCGATGAGCTGCGGCGTCTGCAAGGACAATCTTCCGCGCATTGCCGAATGGCGTGATGAGTTGAAAGATCGGGGTCTACGCGTGGTTGCGGTCCATATGCCGCGTTACGAGTCAGACACAAACGTAGATGAAGTGCGTGCGGCGATCGCGGCGCACTCAATAATTGAGCCTTGCGCGATCGATAATGAACACAAGATCAAAGACGCCTTTCAGAACGAACAGGGTTTTGTGCCCGCCTATTATTTGTTCGATGATGAAGGAAAACTGCGAAGTTTTGCCGCCGGTGAACGCGGACTGGATCTGTTGAAGGCGACGCTCGAACGCGTGCTAACTGCGCACAACAAAGAAACCGAAGCAGTGGCGCAGGCTTAGTAAATTGATTTCACGTCGACATTGCTCGTGAGAACTGGCTCGACAAAAGCCATAGCAAATAAAAACTGAACGCCGCGGCGCCAAGCGCCAATCCCACCAACACAACGATAATGAGCGTAACGAAGAGCCAGTCGCTGGCTTTTCCTTTTCGCGCGTCCTCTGCTGACACGGTCGCGCGTTTCCGCAGCAAGTCGATGTTCATGTGGTTCGACTTCCACACCGCGTCAAACAAATCTCCCACGAGTGGTACCGAACCAAGCAAGTAATCTATGGCGATGTTAATTGCCATGCGGAGGATTGTGACTTTAGGAACCCCATAACGAACTGCTGAGACAAGTATGTAGAACGATGCCAGTGAGGTGGCGGTATCTCCGAATCCAGGAATCAATCCGACTAATGCATCGAGGCCGAAGCGCCAGTTCAGTCCCGGAATTCTGATCAGGTCGTCCAGCAACCAACTGAGACGCTCAAGACTGTCGTCAAGCTTGATGGAGTCTGATCTGCGACTAAGCGCTTTTTCTTCGATCATTGGACTCTGCCCTTTGATGTGCGCAGGTCTGCGACCTTCCGACACAAGTCCTTCAATTAATTTTGGGGCTACGCCCTTTTATTGGGCGAAGCCCCGAATCTTTCTTACGAATTATCTTTGGGAAGGTTCAAAGACCTTCCACATCAAAGGGGCAAGGGCCCGCTGTTACCTTATCCTTGTCACTTGTTGCCAGAAAAACTTGCCCACGCGGCCAAAGGCGTTCAGTGGATTACGGTCCGCGCCGCGTTGCGGTCCTGACTTTCCGGGCAAACCCAGCGAGTCAGCTAGTTCCTGATCCGGTTTTCCGATGTCTTCGTCGCCACGTTTGCTGGCGAGCCAACGATTGAACGTACGAGCCACCGCGCGGCGCTGCTCGAGTGGCGTTTCAGCGATCACTGCGCCGCGCAAATCGTCGAGCTCTGCTATTTCATACATGTTAGCGCGATAGTAATTGCGAAACGCATTTAACAGTTTGTCGCCGCCGATCAGGCGCTGCAGCTCAACAAACATTAGCGCGCCCTTGGTGGTCACCACCGCTGCGTATTGAAAAGTATTGCGGTAATCACGCGAAGGCCGGTTGGCGTCCATGTCCTCGCCGCCGAAGGTGCGATACAAACGGTAAACGCCCTGTAATTGATCGTCGCGGACCGTCGCTGCTTTTTGTTCGCCATACATTTCACGGAAGTACAACAAGGCTGACCAGCTAGCCATCGCTTCATCGAGCACTGGTTCACGCGCGGGATTATTACCAACCGCACTGCCCCACCACTCATGGGCTGTCAGATGCGCCACACTCCACTCCAAACTTTCCTCAACCGACGGCCGTTGCTCGCGAATGATCTCCGGTAGGTTGCGCATGGCCGGCGAGTCGAAATCGACAAAATAAGCGCTTGCGATTACTTCCAATCCGGCAAACTCGTTGCTTCCCAAACCGGCGACGAGGGGTGCTTCGGCGATGCTCAGAGTTTTGAAAGGTAATGGACCAAACTTGGCGCTGAATATTCGCAACGCATCCTCGGCCATCTTCAAAACACGTTTGCCAATTCGCTCATGCTCTGGAACGAATATCGATCGCACTGTGCTGTTCCCAACTTGAGCCTGTTCCGAGCGAAGGTTGCGGCCGGCAATGATTGCAAAATCACGTAGTGCCTGGGCGGAATGTGAGCCTGGCTTTTCGCCTGACATTTCTCCGGTGGAACTAAAAACGTTCACCCCGGGGGCACTTTCCACCCTCACTTCATAATCGGCAACTTCGTTGAAAACTATATCGCCCACACTCGGCTCGACCTTACGCATCCATTCGTCGTTATCGTGCACGGCCAGCACCGGATAGAACGTGCCCAGCAACATAATCCCGCGGCAACGAAAGTTAAGATCGCGCGGACGTCGCTGCTCGCGGTCACCTCTCAAGGCGGTGCTTACTTGTTTGACCACATGTGCTGTCAGACCGGTTTCGTCCGGATCCACCTCCGGTACTGAACCTTTGAATCCGATTTGCACTTCGGCGAATTCGCCAGGCCCGACTTGATCACGCAAATTGATTCGCAGCGTGGCGCCCTGGTCGTCGAGCGAATAACTCAACGAGCTCTTGCCATCACCAGACCGCACGCTGGTGATTTCAATGCGTGGTTCTTCGTTTTCGGCGGCTGCGCTATTGGTGGGATCGGGAATGGGTTCGATGTCTGTGCGGAGATTTGAATACAGGTGGAAGTAAAGGACGTTAGTGGCGCGTTCACCACGGTTAACCCAGCGGACCACTTCCGAACCGGTGTAGGTACGCGCATCAAAATCCAGCTTCAGTTGAATTTGATAACGATGTCGCTGGAGTTCCAGTGCGGTGTTCGTGTTGACAGGCGACTGCGCAGTTGCCGACCCCACCAGCGCGAGGGATAACAGTATGTGACGCAACCTAAACATTTGAAGGATTGACAATCAAGCTCCCTGCGGCTTTGCCGTCAACAGTACGCTGGCGGTAACCGCTCTACCTCCGGCCCCCTCGTACGCGCGCGCCGCGCTCCGAAATCGTGATCGATTGAATCACGTCACCGCGGGCAATTCTATCGACCACGTCCATTCCGCGGGTAACGTTTCCAAAAACCGTGTAGCCGCCATCGAGGTGTGGCTGCGGTGAATGGGTAACGAACCACTGCGAACCCCCAGTGTCCTTCCCGGAGAGCGCCATGCCGACCGCGCCGCGGTCGTAGGAAACTTCATTTATTTCACAGCGAATCTGATAGCCTGGCCCGCCGTTGCCGTCGCCTCGCGGATCGCCGTCCTGAATGACGAAGTTTGGCACGACGCGATGGATCTTGATGCCGTTAAAGTAATGCTGTTTGGCGAGCTGAATGAAATTATCCACGTTCAAGGGCGCCTCCTCAGGAAGCAGTTGAATCGTGAAGGTGCCACTTGACGTTGTCACTAACGCGTTAACTGGCTTGCCAATCCGGGCAATCGCGCGCTCGTAGTCAGCCAATGTGTTGCGCGTTTGCACCGTACCGATGCGTGATGAAAAGTCCCCGGCGCCATTCCCCTTCAGGAGAGCAACTGCGCGACGTCTCACCAGGTGGTCCTTCGAATCCAATGCAGACTTGATGGCATCATTGGCTGCCGCGTGTTTTTGTTTCGCGAGGGAGTCGAGAATTGAAAGCGCGGCGTCGTTGAGTTGTCGGTCAGCCAAAGCGACGGGCAGTGCGGCAATCAGAGCATTTCGATTTGTTTCACTCGGAGGCAGATCACCTAGCAACTCTGCTGCGGTTGCGCGAATGATGACGTCAGACTCTTTCAGATGACTGCGAAGCACATCATCGAGGTTCTTCGGCTTATGGGCCGCATAAGCACGCAGTACATCCGGTATAGCGTATTCGGAATGAACGGCGACGAGCGTGTTGATGTTGATTCCAGAGTTGCGGTAGTCAAGCATTGCACGCAGCAGATCGTCAGCATGTGGGGCATCTGCTCCTCTCCTGTCGCTCATTTGCTGTAAGGTCGCTAGTTCACCAAGTGCCTGCGCGAGACTTGAAGCGGCATTCCAATTAGTAAAAAGAGTTTCTACTGCACGTTTACCGGTACTCGATTCCGCCACGTAGTCCCTTGGGGAAACTCTTGCCCTCGCGATTTCCACTTCTGGTGCCGAGTGGCCAAGTTTCTGGCTTAGTTCTGATAACCATGCTCGAACTGCCGGGTTTCCGTTGAGTTGATTTAGTCGGCCCAACGCGGTTGCCAATTCCAGCAGTTCGTTCCTGGTCGCCGGGCCTAACGGCGATTCTGCCAAAAGATTGCGACCGCGTCCGAGCAATCGTTCGGTGGCGCGCGCATCTTTGAGAAGGGCCAACGAGCGGATGGCACTGACGCGTACGCGCGAGTCCCGATCGTTCGCTGCTGCGGTTAGCAGCATCTCAAACGCACTCTTGTCCTCCGTTTCACCTAAAACGCGCGCAGCGTTGGCCCGCGCAATTGGTGACGGATCGTGAAAGATTAAGTCGTGCAGTTTCTCATTGCCGTCCTTGAGTTTGAGACGCGCAAGGGTATTCGCCGCGTCCTCACGGACCCGCGCTTCTGGATGATTCAGAAATTTCGCTACGGTTGGACCGCCATTATCAGGCTTGGTCCGGAGCACCGCCGTCAAACCCAGCAGTATCTCACGGAGATCTGGCGCCGGTTGATCGTCTTTCACCTGCAAGGTACTCAGCACAGCGCGGGCCAGTTCGCGGGCAAGGCCCTCCTCTTCCTTCGGCAGTGCCGCCCCAATTTTACCGAGCGCCTCCACGGCCCGGGCTCGTAATTCGCTGCTTGTTGACTCATCTGCGGCCAGAACCAAAGCATCGACCGCCTCCACAGACTCAATCTCACCCAGCGCAAATGCGGCCATTGCTCGCACTGCGGGCTCGTCGTCCTTTTGCATCAATGAAATCAAATCCGGAACGGCGCGCTCATCGCCGATGCGCCCCGCCGCCAGGGCTGCTCGCTGGCGCACGTTCGCATTTCGCGCTGAAAACAGGCTGCGCAGGTCGTTGTCCCAACGTCTTTCGTCCTCGGCGCGTAGAATTGGCAGCAACAGGATTCGTGAAACTGGATCGCCTGAAGTCGGATACTGAAGCCGACGATTCCGTGGTTGGCCAACTACAAGTGCGGATGAAATCAGCAAGAGCAAGACGGCCAACAACCAGTGGTTTCGCAGGCGGCAGTTACGCCGGGGAGTTTGAGTCATTAGTTCGTCACCAAGTGAAATGGAATTGAAGAACAACAACGAATGATCAGGGAGGCCCTTTTATGTATCAGGCACGCGGGCGAGTATGTCAAGCGCGAGCGTGGCGCGCGCTCTGGCCCAAAAACAAAAGCACCTCATCCCTCGTCAGGATGAGGTGCTCGCCAAGTCAAACTTCCTTTGAGCTTAGCTGGCTACCGCTGATGAAGCGTCTTCGACATCTGTTGCGGCCGAAGCATCGGCGTCAATCGTTTTCATGCTGGACGTGTCGAGTGGTTGCTCATCACGACCGTTGCTCTTCGCTGCTGCCGTGTTCATCTTGAGCATTTTACAGTTGCCTTCAAACAACGCGCCCGGCTCGATCATCAATGAAGCGGTTTGAATGTTGCCATTCAACTTCGCTGCGCGACCAAGTTCGAGACGTTGCGTCGCAATGATGTCGCCATTGACAGTGCCGTGCACCACTGCGACAGCGACTTCGACGTTGGCGTCCACTTTCCCATTCGCGCCGACGATCAACGTGCCACTGGCGGAGTTGATTCGGCCAGACAGGTGGCCATCAACTCGCATCATTGCCTTAAAGTTTGCTTCTCCAGTAACGACCGTACCGCCGCCCACAAACCCGCTCAGGTTTCCTTCTTTAATCTCGCGCGCCAGGTTCTCGCTCTCAGTCATCGCCTTCTGCGAAGACCCGCTGGGGTTGTGATCGATCTGCGGTCGCGTCTCGGGAGCAACTGGCTGATATGAATTTGTTGTTCTCGGTGCGGCGTAGCTCGATATTTGCGGTTTTTCCTGCGCAGTCTCGCTATCACCCTGATCCTTTGGGTTCTTTCCGATTCTTAGCATAAGTAACCTCCGTAAAATAGGGGGCGCGGGATTCCGGTCACAGGTGCCATCTGAGACGGTAAGTAACGAAACTACGCGCGTGCCTTGTGTTAGTGGAATTCAGTTCTCGGAGAACTGTATCGATTAGTCCAACCGCTCAGAAGCGGGGCCAACATAATATTAAAACAAGCCCTCAGTGTCTAGACTTGTAACCGAATTGTAATCCAACAGCCAGTCCAATTTCTAAAATATCAGGTCTTGAGACCGGCTAAATCCCTGCCGCCACCACCCATTTTTCGTCAACGCCGGTTGCCAAGCGCTTACTTTCAAACCCAGGATCGCTGGTCGTGACACATTCACCGTCAAAAATAGCGCCCAATCTGACTGAAAGCGCCGGTGTGTAGATTTGCCCGGTGACTTTGGCCTCACTCTCCAGGACCACGCGTTCGTTCGCGAATATGTTTCCGGTAACCGAGCCATTGATGATGGCGACCCGAACGTTAATATCCGCTTCAATCCGCCCACGCTTGGTTAGCACCAGGGTGCCGTCAGGCGAATTCATGTTGCCGATGGTGTAGCCATCGAAGTGCAGGATGCCGTCAAAGGCCACTTCACACTTAGATCCCAGGAAGGATCCGATATAAAAGTCCGAAGCGTCGCTCGCGACGGCTTCAGTCGTGTCCGACAGTGCCGGCTGGTTACCCGAAACGGAGGTTAGCCACTTATCAAAGAAAAACGGGGTATCGAACGCGTCCGCAGCGCGGCACGCTGGCGTTCCGTGAGAATGGGGCTGATTGTTGCTCATCTGTAGTTGTCCGCACTCCTGCGACATAGGGCGAGCCGCTTGGGGGGAAAGCTTCAACTTGTCCCAACTTCAGAAGGTTACCGAACGGGGAGCGACACTGTTTCTGGTTGGGTTGGATGAATTGGACTAACTCAGTACACCTTGGAGGCGAAGACCCTAACACACTCGTTTGGATGTGACAAGAATTTTCCGAGGGCCAACCAGAATTCAGAAATCAGAATAAAGAAGTCAGAATTTTTCGTTCTGCCTCCTTTATTCTCTCTTCTTACTTCGGGCTCTTAGGCCGGTGCAGCCGGATTACTTGCCGTTTTGGATGTTCAAGGCCAGCACGTCATTCAGAGCGCAGATGGCCACCCGCTTGGGTTTCTGCGGCAGTTTGAGGTTGGTGATGTCAAGCGTGTTGTTGCCGATCATGGTCGCCGAACCGAGCCGGATCCAGCCCTTCCCAAAATCTGCATACAAGGGAACTAGCATCGCAAAATTATCGGAGACACCACTCTGCGTTATCTTTCCGTTCAGGGAACCATCACTATTCAACTGATAGTCAAAACGGTAGGTGGGCATCTCGGTACCATAAACATACTCGTCGAAGAACCAATCCATTTTGCCGTTTCTGGCGACGTCCATGTCTTTAGTAATGTGCTTTTCCACGATTGCTTTCAGGTCTTCGGTCGACACGTTCTGGTTGTAATGTGTCTGGATGAAATCTTTCATCATTTTCTGAAAGCGCTGGTCGCCCGTGCCATTTGCCTGGTCATACATCATCATGCGCAGCATGTGCAGGATGTAAGCGCCTTTCGGATAAATGGAGAAACGCGCCACACCGCCGGTTTTTCCGCTGTTCAGGCGATAGCCCTGCGTTACCGGTCCAACACTGTAAGGACGCCGACCATTTGTCTGGGGCCTCGGCTCTACGATTAGTTTGCGTTGGTCTTCCCAAAAATCTATGAACTTGGCCATGTCCTTGCGAATGAACTGGACATACAGGGACGCGGAAAACTCAGCAAAACCTTCGCTCATCCACTGATCGTGATAACTGTCCCAACCGACCGTGTGACCCCACCACTGATGCGCAATCTCGTGCGGCTCGACATAGCGCCAGAAATTGTCAGTACCTGAAGCTCCCCCTAACAATTGTGTCCGTTGCGTCGTGTCGATCATTGCGGTGTAAGGCATAAAGATCAACGTCGGCCAGGCCTGCCCAAAAAACCCTGCCGGCTGTTGGGTCATCGCCACACGCGAATAAGGAATTTTTCCGAAGAAGGCGTTGTAAATGCGCGTTGCGTTCTGGGCATCGACGAGAAGCGCGTCGGCCATTTTGGCCATAGAGATTGAACCAAGGGTTGTGAAGGTCTCCACACCCGATCGTTCCGCCTCTTCGATGGCGAGTTGGGCCGCCTTCAGTTCATCGGGCACTTGCTCGTTAAAATAGAACTCAAGTTTGTAACCGCTCTCAGCGTCAGCAATCTCGCGTTTCTTAAACTTGCCGTAGTTGAAACCAGCGACGGCTAGTTCGGTAGTGCCGCTGCTCCATTTGGCGATAGTTTGATCGCCTTCTTGAAAACTTTGACCGGTTGGACTGCCCGTGCCAACGAAGGTGTAACTCCTGGGATAACGTACAGTGATGTCGAAGATCGCGCGATCGCCAAATTGCGTGCCGCCGTTGTTCGGATACCAGCTGGTACGCGGGATCAAAATGAAGTTGCCATTACCTGAATCGCGCAGCGCATCGGTACCGTCGTACTGGATCGTGATTGTGTATGACTTTCCCGCTTCCAGCGCCGCCGGCAGGATAACGCCCAGGTCGGCATCTTCGTCCTTGCCTTCCTGAATGAAATTCAAATCCTTACCTTGTTCATCCTGAACACGACTAACGCGCAGCGTGCGATAGAGACTAAGCTGCAGCACTCGCGTTCCCGGAACGATGGGCCGAAAACTAACCTTGTCGGTCGCAATCAGACGTGTGCCCTTGATAGTGACGTCGATGTCGTGTTTGGTAAGGTCAATAATGCGGTGGTCTTCAGAACTGCTGGCGGTGCCGCGCTGATATTCCTCGATGCGGTGAAAAGCCGTCCAAAATCCGCCGTCGCCTTCGCCATAACTGAAGAGCATCACTTCTTCAGGTGACACCTGGGGAACGCCGAGGGGGTTGTACAGGTAAACAAGCTTGCTAAAACGCTTACCGTTGATGAACGCGTTGAAGAAACCAGGACGCTGCGGTGCATAGAGATCCGCAAGCACGCGCAGTTCGCTGTTATCGCGCAGTTGTTTGCGCAGCAGGTTTTGGTTATCGCGAAACAGGTCGCGTGCGCGCCCGGTTTGGGCCCCGCCGGTTGCCATCTTCGTTCCCGGCGCCGCCTTAACCTCGTCAAATGTTTTGTCGGTGAAGTGCAGGACGAGGTTTGAAAACTGTTCGGTCAGCGTGGGCTCATTAATAAAAATCTTCAGGCTGTTCTTCTCAGTTTCAGTTGGCGGAACGATACTAAATTCGCCCTCGCCGATGAAGACGCCGCCGGTATACCGGCCGAGCACTGGTGTCAAGAAGTAGATTTCGCCACTGCGCAGCGTGAAGGTTGAGCCCTCTCGTTTTAGGACGACGTTGTTGACGGTCGCGTAATCTCCGGAGAAATCAAGTGGTGTCGAGCCGTCGTTACGATCTTTGGCTTGCTGCCTGAGTTGTTGGTAAATCGGATCTGTGTTTGCTTTGAGTGTCCCGGGGGTATCAACGGTAACGGCGGCCTCAACGGTGACAATTTCGAGGCGAAGATCTACTGGCACTGTCCCGCCTTCGTTTACTTTGATCCCTTCTTTGCGGGCGTCGCTGAAACCGGCAGCCGAGATGACAATCGTATAGGAACCAGCTGGCAGCCCTTCGATCTTGTAGTGTCCCTGGGAGTCTGTGACTCCTGTGAAACGTTGTTCGGTGGCATCATCCGTCACCGTAACCGAGGCGCCAACGACGACTGCGCCTTTCGGATCAACCACTTTTCCTTCAATACCGCCGCCCGCGCTAAAACCGATGGCGAAGGGAACTATCAGGATAGCAGAGACCACCAGCAGCCGGACGAGGATCACAATGCTTCTATTCATAAAATCCTTCCCAGAAAGTTTGAGGTTACGGAGGAGGTTAGACCGCAAACTGATTGACGCGACATTATTTCGGCAGATAGAACCGCAGTCAAGAAAACCTGGAGTACTGCGACCTGTCGTCGCTTTCACTGCCGTGCCCGGAAACACAAAAGTGGTGCAACAGTTTCAGCAACCAAACCGCTTACAGTCAGTGCACTCGAACTGGTCGACGGTTCAGCACCTCACCCGCGTTTGAATCGCTTAATTAGGCGTGGCATTCTTGGTGGCGAAAATGTTTGTCGAAGATAAACTGAAAACCAAATTACTTCGCGCCATGGGCCGTGCCATTGAAGATTTTGGCATGATACAGGACGGCGATCGTTTGATGGTCTGCCTGTCCGGGGGCAAAGACAGCTACACGCTGCTAGACCTTTTGCTGGATGTGCGCGAACGAGCACCGGTTGATTTCGATCTGCTGGCCGTCAACCTGGATCAAAAACAACCGGGGTTCCCGGCGGAAGTTTTGCCAAACTATCTTGAAGGACGAAAAGTTCCGTTTCGCATTATCAAGCGCGACACATATTCAATCGTTAAGCGTCTGGTCCGCGAAGGTAAGAGCTACTGTTCGGTCTGTTCACGGTTACGCCGGGGCATTCTCTACAACATCGCCGTCGCAGAAGGCTGCAATAAGATTGCACTGGGTCATCACGCTGACGACATTATCACTACGTTTCTCCTGAATCTCTTTTTCGTTGGCACATTGAAAGCGATGCCTCCGGTGTTGCGCTCGAACGATGGCCGCAACACGGTCATTCGCCCTCTCGCTTATTGTCGCGAAACTGATATTACGGCATTCGCTGACACGCAGCAGTTTCCGATAATTCCCTGTGATCTGTGCGGTTCTCAACCCAATCTAAAACGGGCGCGCATCATGCGACTGATAACTGATCTTGAAAAGGAAATCCCAAACATTCGCGCGTCGATGTTAACGGCGCTCGGAAATGCTGTCCCAACACACTTGCTCGATCACAATTTGTTCGATTTCAAGAGCTTGTCGGCCGTCACCGGTGACGTCGAAGCAGAACTCGATTTTGCTGTTGGTCATGTTCATGAGGACCTTCAGCCTGCCCTGGTTTCGATTAGTTAACTAGCGCTGAACGTTGCGCCAGAAGAGGCGTCTTGATGACTGAAAAATCGAGACGAAAACAACGCGAGCTGGATCTCAGCCCTTTCCCGCGCGGCCTCGTCACGGAATACTCCACGCTGGTCTGTCTTGCCTGCACGTTCAAAATCTTCACCACCCAACTGGGCCTGGCGCCACGCACAGCTTATTCCGAGATTAAGAAGTATTCACCGACGGTGGCGGAGTTAACCGCACGCAAAGCCTCGCCACCGTTCTTCGATTCTGAAGACAAGAGCCCACATTGCCCTTATTGTCAGGCTGCCAAGCGCTGGCACGCGCGGTTTGACACCACGCGCATTGAAGCCGACAAGGCAAGTGATGCTGCGCGCCGCAAGTTAATCAAGAGTTTGCCGCACAAGGACAACCAGTTTCAGGTTGTCGAAGCTAAGTCGGACAAACGCACCACGTTCTTCGATTGGTTAGATACGTTGGATTTGAATGTTGACATCGATGATGACGCCTGGCTTATTGAAACCGCCCGCGCCTGCCTGGAACGCACCGATCCGAAAACTAACTGGTCCGAAGTTTTTGACGCCGTGCGTGCAGTTCGGCGGTCGCAACGATTAGAGTCGGGTTGGGACAAGGAATCTGGCCGGTTGTTCTTGTCGCCGTTGCTTTATGCGGAAGTGTTGATGGTCCAGTACATGATCAGTCGTTCACACGTCCACGGCGGCCGCACCCTTGAGGGCCGGCTAACGTTGCATGAATTGATCAGGCGTTTGCGTTACAGCGGTTACCTGGAAGCGAACCAGATCACGAGCGGCGATCAGTTTGAAACCCTGGAGCAGTTGATCGACAAGCTTTCGGGTGGCGCAGCAAAGGTCAAACTCTATTACATCGTCGACCGGCGAGATTTTTTGGAGAAGGTGAAGTCAGTCTACGCACGCTACGCCGCTTGATTGGCTCTTCTCCTTGGAGTGCGCTGACTCGTCAGCGCTTTTGGTTGGGCCGTATTCAACACAAAAGCGGCGACAAGTCGCCGCACTCCAAGGAGTTGAACTTCACCTGATCACGTAGAAGGTTTCCTGCCTTGGCCGGAACCACTTCATGCCGTCCTTACTTAAGTACGCATCGTCTTCCATCATGATCGTTACTTTTTGTCCATTCCACTCCGGCACGGGCGTGCTCGTGTTCAACTCGATCGATGTGTACGAACCCTCGCGAAACGGTGGCTCGAATGAAACAGTGCCGGCCACGGGCCGCCGGAAATCTACGCTCGCCCCCAAACCATGACCCTGATTTCCGATGGAGTGCGAATAAATCATCGCCTCAATCCCGGCAGCCTTCATGTCTGCCATTGTCGCATCGTAAATATCGTAGCCCCACGCGCCTGGCTTAATGTGATTGAACAGCGCGTCCTGCAGCCGGTTCGTGTTAGTCAAAGCCTTCTGCAAACCTTCCGGCACATCGCGTTCGCCCGGTCGCAACACATAGCCCATCTTTTGCCAGTCGGTACTGAGTCCCATGTAATTCAGACCGCAATCGATGTGGATCACGTCGCCGCGTTGAATTACGACGTCTTCGTTAGCGACGCTGAGAAACTGTTGTGTCTTACCGGTCTCCTGGTTCTTTCGCTGGATGCGCATGTCAGGATAGAACCAGGTGTCGAGGCCGTGGTTGCTCATTTGCTGCAGCCACCAGTAGCGAACATCGCCCACCGTAGTCCTGCCCGGCGTGATCACTTCGTTTGAAAAAGCGCGTTGCGTAATGATGTCCGTGAGTGCCACGGCAGTGCGGTAATGTTCGAGTTCATCGGGCAAACGCGTGTCGACATACTCCACAATTAAGGGCGCGGCGGTCACGAATCGTTCGACGTACTTCTTGTCGAGTGTCTCGGCCAGAAATTTGTAAGCCTCGTAAGTGAGGCCGTTAGTCGCGCCCCGCACCCCGCCGATGTTGAGAGCGATCGTCTTCGGGTCTCGTTCTTCGACAAGCTTTTTCAGCGTCGACTGAATTTCACGGCCCGGTGGGTTTAGTACTTGGAAAAACTTATTGAGGTGTTCTTCGGGATAACGCACCAGTGCGATCCGTTCGAGCTTGTCACCACGGTCGGTGAAAATGAAAAAGTCGCGGCGGCCTTCGTATGGAAACGGCGGCGCAATGTAAGGGACGATTGGTTCCGGATGAAACTCTTCATTGGTCACGATCCACATCGACACGTTGTGGCGTCGCATCATCGGCAGCAACATCGTGTCGAGTTTTGTTTTCAACCATCCTTCGCGCACGTCAAGCTGCTGGCGCACAGTGAGAAGTTTTGGATAAGGCTCAACGCGCGGTTTCTTCTGCGCTTCTGCTGTGACAAAAGAAATGCATGCTAACAACACGATTACGAGATAAAGCAAATATCTACGCATTGGTGGTCTCCTTAGTTGTGCGCGAATGGCCAAATGAGAAATGGCAAATAATATATGGAAAATCCCGTCCTGTCCGGTTACCGGCGCATCAACTAGCACATGGCCGGCCGGCGGTACCGGTGCGTTACTGGACGACGTCGGCCTATGCCAATCGCGTTGCGTGAGACGATCAGCGTGGGTGGCAGTTGACGGCGCTTGAATTCGTTTGCGGGCGATTCAACGCGATTCAGAATGTCATAGACCATCTTTGCGTCGTTACCGGCCGTGATGATTTCTTCCGGTGTTGCCTTCTGCTCGAAATACATTTTGAGAATTGGATCGAGCGCGTCGTAAGGCGGCAACGACTGATCGTCAAATTGATCTGGCGCCAATTCCGCCGAGGGACGTTTTTCAATAATCGACTCTGGTATAACCTCGCCGTTGCGGTTCAAAAATCGCGCGAGAGCGTAAACTTCGGTTTTCAAGACGTCTCCGATAACTGCGAGCCCGCCGTTCGTATCACCGTAAAGCGTGCAGTAACCGAGCGCCAGTTCCGATTTGTTGCCCGTTGATAACAATAACCGGTTCTCGGCGTTGGATATGGTCATCAGAATATTTCCGCGCAGCCGCGATTGCAGGTTTTCAGTAGCATGCGAGCCCGCGCCGTTTTCCGGCCGGGACAAGTCGAGTTCTTTCAGTAACACGTCGAACGCGTTGGTGATCGGATGTTCGATTACTTTCATCCCGAGGTTGCGGCCCAGCGCAACCGAATCGTCAATGCTCGATTGCGATGAAAACGGCGAGGGCATCATGACCGCCAAGATGTTTTCGGCGCCCATTGCCTCACTAGCTAACGTCGCTACTACTGCGGAATCGATGCCACCGGATAGTCCTAACACTGCACGGTCGAACTTGTTCTTGCGCGCGTAGTCGCGAATGCCGAGCACCAGCGCTCCGTGAATGGTTTCAACGTCATCGCCAGGCAAACAACGATCGTCAGCCACGCCACACTCCAGATCGATGGTGCCAAAAAACTCTTCGAACGGCGGCACCTGCAAAACAATCTTGCCCTTGCAATCAGAAACAATGCTTGCGCCGTCGAAAATGATACCGTCGTTGCCACCGATGAGGTTGACGAAAACAATCGGAATGTTTGCTGCCTTAGCGCGATGTGAAACCATGCGACAGCGCTGGCCCATCTTCCCCTTGTTAAATGGCGACGCGTTGATTGAGATCAAAACTTCGGCGCCCATGTCGATCAGATCGTCAGCCGGATCGTGAGCGTATAAACGATCTTTCCAGAATGTTTTGTCGTTCCAAAAATCCTCGCAGACCGCCACGCCGAGTTTGCAATCGTTCACGGTGAACAGTTGGCGCGTCTGGGAAGGCTCGAAGTAGCGCGGGTCATCAAACACGTCATACTCGGGCAACAGCGTCTTGTCGGCATAACCAATCAGTTGCCGGTTCGAAATTATTGCTGCGGAATTGTAGAGACGACGGCCAGTGGTCACCTCGTTCGGCCGCACTGTTCCCACCACCGCGGTGATACCTTCAGTTGCCGCGATAATTTTTTCGAGTGGTTGCAGGACGCAGCGCGTAACATCGCGGTCGAGAAACCAGTCGAACGACGTGTAACCTTGAATGCAGGTCTCGGGAAGAACTACCAGATCGGAATCATCGTGTTTGGCGTGTTCGATCGCCCGAATAATGCTGGCGGTGTTGCCTTCAAAGTCTCCGTTGGTGGTGTTGATTTGCCCGATGGTTACTCGCATGGAAACGTGACTGTGGCTGTCGACTGACTGTCACCTGCTTGATGTTGTTAACACGAGATCGTGCACGTTTCCTTTAGAAATCGCAAACCGCCAGGCAGTACCAACAATTACCGATTGACTTAAAGACCGATCGGTACTAAAAGGTGGAACCCCGTTTTCCAAAGCCAGCGACAAATGTCTTAACGCGAGCTAATCAGGCGCGTTGACGCAAGGTTGTTCGCAAAGAAGTGGACCCACCAAATGAGCGAATTTCCTATTGCACGTCAAAAGGACTTAATCATTGAAGAAGTCGCCGACGAGATGTTGGTCTACGACCTGGACACAGATAGAGCGCACTTCCTTGATCGAATGTCAGCTCTAATCTGGAAGCACTGTGATGGCGAAAATAGCGCGGGTGATATAGCTGAGCTTTTAGCATCGGAATTGAATTCTCCAGTTGCCGTGGAAGTCGTAACAGTCGGGCTGGCGGAGTTGGCCCGTCATGACCTTCTCGAGCATCAGGCAACAGAAATACCAACGCCGAAAGTGTCGCGTCGCCGCTTGATCCAAAATCTAGGTCTGAGTGCCGCAATCAGTTTGCCGCTAATCATGTCAATCACGGCGCCAACTGCGGCCCAGCAAGGTTCTCAGTGTCAATCCCGACCTTTCCCGATAGGTTGTTTTTGCGTAGTTAATGCAGACTGCGCCTCCTTTAACTGTAACGGGGCGGGAGTGTGTGCACCGCCCCCGTAATCTCGGGAAGCGGAAACTGGACAGGACGCTTTTTGAATTCTCTTTATAAAGAGCCGTTCTGCACAAGCAACCGGCAATCAGATCGCAGCGTTTCTTCGTGGAACATGGCGTTTCCTGCCGCCGCTCTGAAGATTTCTGCCGCCGATCTTGAGCCAATGCGCCGCTATTGCTGGGGACGGTGCGGATGCATAAGTTGGTGGGGGTGCGTGAAAGCGAGGTACTAGTGTGCCACGCCGCCCGGGAGTTTCGCCGAGCGTACCGGCTCTATGCAGTCAGCGCCCGCGGAAACTCTTTAGTCCGCTTGGCGCTTTCTGAACGCATCTACCAAAGTCTCGCAATCAAGCTAATGGAGATATTCAACCTAACGTGTAACTTTATTAATAACAGCCCCGACGTTGTACACTCACGCAGCTCAAATCTAATCCGGTACCAGGAGGCCTCCCTTGAGATACACATTTTTGGTTCTTATGCTGATCCTTTTGTTCACCTCATCAGTTACATCGGCTAACGCTCAAGATCAACCAACCATCATGAAAGACACTGTGCAGGTCACTGCATTTACGGTGAACGAGTACAAGAAGAACTACGATGTTTGGAGCTGGCTGCCAATAACTAAGTTTCGCGTTAACGGTCCGATTCCAAGCGGCGGACAACTGTATGTGGAATTCACGTTACCTACCGGGCTATGGGTTAGTTATGACTGTAGCACCGAAGAAACTCAACCGGATCGCTGGTGGGGCGTTGAATGTGGCGGTCGCGACATCGGGGAAGACAAAGGTTCTACTTATACTGGACCCATCACTTTTGCAATCAAACTCCGAAACGAGCTGGCCGGAACAAACACCACTCTATTTTCCGGAAAGGCTAAAGTCGAGAAAGCACACTCAAACGAAGCTGGTCCTAAGGCGGTGAACAAGTGGGTCTACTTCATCAATCACGATTGGAACATGCCGATTGGGTATGTGTGGCTTTCGCCCGACGATCTGCAAGGATGGAATTTCCCCGGCTTCAATGTTGCGTTTTGGGTTCGCGGCGATCCTTACAAATTCGACCCGCATGTCTTCTACCAGGGAAAAGAGATAGGACGGATATCGATCGACGGAACGATAGCTGGATCAGCCGGCTGCGAAGCAGAGGTCGAAAATAACACTACTCATTACGTGGAAGAGACAATTCCGCAGAAAGCAAAATGGGCGCGGGTGATTTGCACCTTTCCGAATATCAAAGGCGTCGACAAGAACGGGCAGAAGCCTTCACCCCTTCCCGGACAAGTTGGGGACATGTTCATAATTGCGGACAACCCGGGTGAGTACGAAGTAAAAGTGCTGCGAAACAATAAGCTGGCGAGGTCTTTAAAATTCACGGTCGCCCCCGGCGGCAGTTTCGACAATGGCATTGCCAGGAACAGTAAGCTCGGACGCAACCGGGTAATTGTTCCAGTGCAGATCATCGGCGATCAGGATGGCGTTTGGGATCGAACCGCGTGGAAGGACGCTTTTTACGGAAATCCTTTAACCGGTTTCACCCCACTGCCCTAAGCTTCATTGCCGACTGCTCTCTGTGTTCTCTGTGCCTCAGTGTTTGTTGAAGAACGTTCCAGAGGCTAATTCGAAACACAGAGAGCACAAAGGCACAGAGAACACAGAGGAAGTCGAACGCAGTCCAGTTAATATAGTTCAATCCGGCAATGCCTTTGGCCGGCAACGTGTGGCTGCGTTATATTCATCGGTGCCACAATGCGGAGGGGTCGCATAATGGTAGTGCAGCGGTCTTGAAAACCGCCGGCCGAAAGGCTATGCAGGTTCGAGTCCTGTCCCCTCCGCCATTTTCTTTTCCTGAACCAATAAAATTCATCAAACGGTGATGCACGGGAACTGTGCGGAGTGCGGTGAGCGGGACTCAATCAGCCTTGCAGCACCGTCTTGTAGTACTCCCACTTTTCTTTCGATTTCGCCAGGAAGGCCTGGAAGCGCGGATCTTCTCGCAGATTATTTAAGTTAGGGTCTCTTACAAAAAGAGCGTAGCAAGGAAAACCATCATCCGCCGCCATTTCTAACCACTTCACTGCCTCATCAGATTTTTTCATCAGCGCATAAGCACAGGCGATATGGTACGCAGTGTGGTGAAAGTGTCCGAATCCTTTGCCTCTTTCGTATGCCGATTTGATCTGTGCTTCGGCGACCTGTTGCTGTCCGGCCGACGCCGCGAAGATGGCCTGCACACTCCGAAATAGACCGCGATTGTCGTCGGGATAATCTTTGAGTAGTTGCTCCAGCGCCGCAGTGGCTTCGTCCTGCTTACCAAGATTAAAAAGGGCCCAGGCGATTTGATAGCCAACAAGTTCCGGATTGACTCCAGGAGGAATCGCGCGCAGCGCGGCGAGAGCTTCCGCATGCTTTCCCTGCCAGTTCAAGGCTTCGCCGATTCGGTATTGGGCCAGGTGATTTGCTGGGTCGGTAGCTAAGGCGAGTTGTGATTCCTGTAGCGCTTCTGAGAATGCGCCGATATGAGTATAGATGAGTGCGAGTTGATTGCGTGCTTCGTCCAGGCCCGGATTAAGCGCCAGCGCGTGTCGATACTCCTTAATGGCGCGGTCATGTGGAAAGTGGTTCGCAGGGGTCCACAGGAGTCTACCGCGCGCGAGGTATGCCACTGCGGAATTCGGATCCAGCGCCAGGGCTTTCTCGACGGCAACAAAAGCCTTTTCCTCAAGTTGCTTTTCCTTCGGTGCGAAGAGGAAGAGTTTCCAGACGTAAGCCTGCGCAAGTTCCGCGTGAGCAGCCGCAAAGTTCGGATCCTTGGCAACGGACAGCTCGAGCGCTGCAATGGCCGCTTCATTGTCCTCTCTGGTTTGACGACTCAGGTAGTACTCCCCTCGTAAATACTGATCGTAGCTTTGGGCATTGACAGAAGTCGGTCGAGCCTCGCGCTGAAACGAATTCATATGGTCAATCTTTTGGGCGATGTCGTTTGTTACATCTGCTTGCAATGCCGGTACGCTCTGAAGGTCACGGTCGTAGTGTGCAGTAGCTAGTGTTCTGCCGGTCGGCACATGAATTAACTGATAGTCCAGTCGAAACTGATCGCCGTTGCGAATGATTGAGCCGGTTAGTACCGCATCCAGGTTCAACTCACGTCCAATCTGAATCGGTGACTTCCCAGCGTTCTTGTAATGCATCGCGGTCGCCCGCGACATCACGGTCAGGTCCCGAATTTTCGAGAGACTGTTAATGAGCACTTCAGTCATGCCGTCAGCGAAGTATTCCTGTGAACTGTCGCCCGACATGTTTTGCAGCGGCAGCACCGCTAGCGAGTTAACCTGGACCGGAATCGATCGGCCCAACAGTCTGTTCCGCAGGCCACCCGCATCGATTGCTACTAGTGAACCGATAATCAAAACCAGACCGGCAAGAATCCACAACCATCGTGGAAAAGAGCGGCGCGAATTCAATGGGAGTGGGGGAGTGGCCGCCCTGCTATTGCCACCATCGCGCGTGGCATCAGTCGCTCCGTTTCGCCACCTCTCTTTGACCTCGGCAACAAAGCGGTAACCATGGCCTGGTACGGTTTGGATGTACTGATGATCGGCGCCCTCACCCAACGCCCGGCGCAAAGTCGTCATGTTCACTGACAGATTGGCTTCTTCGACGAAACTATTCGGCCAGACCCGCTTCATCAGCTCATCCTTCTCAACCAAGCGCCCACTGTTTTCCACCAGCACCACTAGCAAGTCAAAAGATTTACCCGAGAGTGGGATTGCTTGGTTGTCGCGCAGGAGTTGGCGCTCGGACGGAATCAGAAAGAAAGGCCCGAATTCGTAGATTTCCGTTGGTGACGCAGCCATGGTCGCGAGCGTTTGGCGGTTTTTGGCGATCTTTTGGCCGAATTTTGGGGGTTCTTAAGGACTTTTGTTACCCACACGCGCAAATTTGTCGGCGTCGGGAGAACTCAACTAAATCCGAAAAAGTGCTGCTCATTATAGTCCAGCGCATGTGGCCGACAAACAAGAACGTCGCCTCAAAAGGAGATTCCGAAAATGAAAATCACAACTCGTGGCAAAGTAATAGGGATCGTCATTGGTCTCGCTGTCGTGCTCTTAGGTGTCACCGCCTATGCGTCAGTTACCAACATACTGGCGGTGGGCACGATCCCTGATTCACAACTGTTCGCCGGACCGGCCACGGTTACCGTGCGAACGCTTACCATCAAACCGGGGGAGATACTCGCCTGGCATTACCATCCAGGTTATGCCTTCAACGTTGTAAAGAGCGGCACATTAACTGTCGAAGAGGGATGCGGAGGTCAAGAAAACCTCTTGCCCGGCCAGGCTTTTGAAGAGATGGAGGGCCACGTTCATCGCGCCATGAATCTCAGCGCGACGGAGGATGTGGTGGTTTACAACACGTTCATCATGCCGCAGGGCAAACCGACAACGATGAACACTCCCGGTAACGAGCGTCGCTGCGGCCCGCCGAGTGATATCAACGAATGCAAGAACGATGGTTGGATGAAGTTTAATCATCCACATCCCTTTGGCAGCCAGGGTGAGTGCGTTGACTTCGTTCGTCACCGACCGCGAAACACGATTCCAGTCCCGGAAGATCCGCTGGCGTCGAATTAATCAAAGCGAAACCACGATCACAAGAGGGAAGAGCCATGAAACTACGAAACGCACTGTTTTTAATGCTCGCAGCGATGCTGTTTCCGGGCTGTGGTGGTAAGAGCAATGCGACGGGCGAGGTGGTACCGATCGACAAGGTATGCGGTTATGAGAAATGGAAGACAGTAGCTGTCGAGGGCTACCTCGCTCCGCTTTCAATGGTCTGTGAAAAGGCCTCGAGAAAAAGGACGAGCGGTATTGCGTGGTGCTTCTTCAAAGTCTATGGAGACCCGAACCTGACTGGACCGAGCATATCGGTGCAGATCCCCACCACGGATGCGTTGAACGCGAGGAACAACAGCATGGAGGATCCGCCGGCGCGCGTCGAGGACTTGCGGATTTACGATAACGACGGAAACCCGATTCCACCGGGCAGCAAAATTCGCGTATTCGGCGAATTACCCAAGTCGGATAAATGCGAATTTGGTTTCGCCAAACGTATTGATCGAATCACGTGAGATTGCGCCCGAGATAACTAATCACAAGAAATAAGTTTTTAGGACTTCTCCTACACGAGAGAAGCGAGTTGAAGTGTGCCTGGATTGTTGGTTGGAGGTAGATACAGATGAACACACGCCGCCATTTCAGATTGTCAAGCAAACGTCCGTTTCAGTATCTGAGTCTCGCGCTCGCAGCGTTGCTTGCGCTTCCGCCGGTTTTGTTTACCCCACAACGTACGGCCCGCGCTCAGGAATTGCTCGTGCCCTCCGCAACGATCGTAGTCAATACAACAGGTGACGGCTTCAACGTGGATCCAAACGCCGGTTGTGACGCAGATAGCGCGACGCCTGGTGAGCAGTGCTCGCTGCGTGCCGCCATTCAAAGGGCACTCGCTCTCGCGGGTGACGACCAGATCAGCTTCAACATCCCGTTGAGCCAGCCGAACTGTGATGCCGCGACCGGTAAGTGCATCATCAACCTGTCGGACGAGTTGCAGGTAAGCACCAACATCGCCATCACGGGTCCCGGCGCCGACAAACTAACCGTACGACGCGCTGCGGCAAGCGTCTTCGGGTTCCGCATCTTCACCGTGATTTCTACGGCATCTTTAAGTCTTTCGGGATTGACAGTCACCGGTGGCGACGCTTTGAGCAGCGTCGGAGGAGCCATCCTGAATGCAGGCACGGGCGCGGTAAATGTTAGCGACAGCATCATCTCCTCTAACATGGCCGCTGGCGGTGGCGGCGGCATTGCCAACGGCAACACTGGGACGGTGAACATCACGGACAGTGTCATCCGCGATAATCTCGCGATCGCATCGGGTGGCACTCCAACCGGCGGTGGTGGCGGTGTGCGCAACGCGAATGGCACCACGAATATCTTGAACAGCATCGTCTCAGGGAATGTCGACAATGTGGGTAGCGTCGAAAACGCAAGCGGCACGCTCAACGTCACCAATAGCGTTGTCTCCGGTAACATCTCTCCCATTGGCATCGACAACAGCGGTGGCACGCTCAACCTGAGTAATAGCACGATCACGAAGAACCAAATCTCAAGTTCGAGTGGCCGTGGCGTCGTCAACCTTAGTTCGGCGGCGGTCAAGAGTACAATCATCGCTCTACATCCTGGCGTCGACGTCGAAGGCAGTTTCACGTCCGCGGGCTTCAACTTGATCGGCAAGATCGGCAGCAGCGCGGGCTTTACTCATCCAACGGACCAGACGGGCGGCACGCAGCCGCTCGATCCGCGACTGGCGGATATACAGATTTTAGGTGTAACGGTCCGCGCCCAGCCGTTCTGCGATAGTCCGGCCTCCGACAAAGGAAGCAGCGCCGGACTTTCCGGTCCGCTTACTACAGACGTCCGCGGCACCGGTTTTCCGCGCACTGTTGACGACCCCGGTGTACCCAACGCCACAGGTGGCGATGGCAGCGACGTCGGCGCTTTTGAGCGGTCGGTTTGCGCGCCCGTCACATTCACTGTAAACACGACCGGCGACGCCGACGATGTCAATCCTGGCGATGCTGTCTGCGATAGTGACGCCATCGCGGCGGGGCCGCAATGCAGTTTGAGGGCGGCGATAAAGGAGGCGAATGCCGTGCCCCCGCAATCCGTCACCTCCCTTACCATAAACTTCGCCATCCCGGCTTCGCAGCCAAACTGCGATGCCACCACGAGCGCGTGCACGATCAACCTCACCAGGGAACTGCCTCAAGTGACGGCGGCCAGCCTCACAATCGAAGGCCCCGGTGCGGACATGCTAACGGTGCGGCGCAATTCTATTGACGCTTATCCTGTCTTTACCGTCAGTGGTCCAGTTGAAGTGGTGACAATTTCAGAATTGACTGTCAACAACGGATTCACGCTGCGGCGGGGCGGCGGCATTTTGTTCACCCCCGGCGTTGGATCCCAGAGTACCTTGAATGTAATCGGATGCGAGATCACCGGTAACTTTGCCGGCTCTGCCGGCGGTGGCATTGCAGCGAACGGCAGCACAGCCAACTTGAATATTACCGGCACTACGGTCAGGGGTAACTTTACTGATGCCTTCCCCTTTTCTAATAGCAATCTCGTCGGCGGCGGAGGCATCGCCTTCGAAGGGGCACCTGAAGCTGGAACGATGACTATCACCGACAGCACCATTAGCGATAATGTGAGCGAGGGCGATGCCGGCGGTCTCCTCAGCAAAGGCGGCAGGAATGTGAGCATCGTTAACAGCCGGTTCATCGGCAACGTAGCCGACACTGCTTCCAGCGCTCTCGGCGGCGGCATCTTCGCCGGCGTCGCTGGGCTGACCTTCCCCAGCGCTTTGAACATCACCAACTGTCAGTTCACAGGTAATCGCGCCAAGCGTGGCGGAGGCGCGGCGCTGCAGCAGGACCTGGAAGGAATCATCAATGTGACGGGCAGCACGTTCAGTGACAACATCAGCACGCTCAATCAAGGCGGCGGCATCAATCTGCAAGACGGCACCTTGAACGTCGTCAACAGCACGATCAACAATAACAAAGGCGCTGCAATCGGCAACAACCCGCCGGGCCGCGGCGGGATTTTTGTCGATACCGGGGGCAATGGTCCGGCTACAATCACACTGAACGTCGCCAACAGCACGATCAGCGGCAACGATGGCGACGGGATCAACGGCGGGATCGACCAACTCCGCGGTAAGCTGAACGTAACCAACAGTACCATCGTCGGCGGCGTCGCTCTCAGCCTAACGAGCGCGACGGTCAAAAGCAGTATTCTCAGCCAGGCCTCTGGGGCTTTCACCTCGGGCGGATTCAACTTTATTAGCAGTTTCGACCCGATGGGCACGGGCTTCACCAACGGCGTGAATAACGATCAAGTCGGCACCCCGTCCGCGCCCCTTAACCCGAAACTTGATCCGACTGGGCCGAAAGACAACGGCGGCCCAACCTGGACCATCGCGCTGCTCTCGGGTAGCCCCGCCATTGACAAGGGCACCGCCGCTGGCCTTACCGGCGCGCTCACCACAGACCAACGCGGAACGGGGTTCACGCGCACTTTCGACGACCCCGAAGTCTCAAACGCCGGCGACGCCACCGACATCGGCGCTTTCGAGTTTAACCCAGCAGCACCCACACCAACGCCTACTCCGACACCAACAGCGACACCAACAGCCACTCCGAGTGCGACACCAACGCCGACTGTGACACCAACGCCGACGCCAACCACGACGCCGACACCAACTCCGAGCCCAACACCAACCCCACCCGCGCCGACATTCCAGTTTGACGCGGCTGCTTACCCGGTCACGGAGGGCGTTACTTCGATCAATGTGCGCGTGCTACGCAATGGGCCAACCGGCACTCCTGCCGCTGTTGACATCACGAGTGAGGATGGAACAGCAAAGCAAAAGGGGGATTACACGTTAGTCGTTGACCATTTGTTGTTTGCTCCCGGAGAGACTCAGAAGCTTGTTGCTGTCCTGATCAATGATGACAACTACGCGGAAGGGTTCGAGTTTGCGAACCTTATCCTCCAGCACCCGGAAAATGGCACGCTTGGCAATCAAAGCACTGCCACGCTTCAGATCAATGACAATCCAGTCGAACCAAACGCGAACCCGATTAGCGATGCGCGTGTCTTCACAGGCACGCACTATCACGACTTTCTCTATCGCCAGTCAGACACGTCAGGTGAAGACTTCTGGACGCAAGCCATCGCGAGTTGTGGTGCCGATGCTTCGTGTGTCCAGCGCAAGCGTATTGACGTTTCCACAGCCTTCTTCATCTCAATTGAGTTTCAGCAGACCGGTTATCTGGTGATACGCGCACACAAGGCGGGTTTTGGCAATCTCAAGAGCACCCCGCGTTACGAGGTCTTTCTGCGCGACTTAAGAAGAATCAGTGAAGGAGTGATTGTTGGTGCAACAGGTTGGGAACAACAACTCGGCGACAACCAGCGACGTTTCTTTGAAGAGTTTGTCACGCGTCCTGGCTTCGTTGCCCAGTTCCCGGTGGGCCAGTTGGCCGGCGATTATGTGGATCATCTGTTTCAGAACGCCGGTGTCACGCCAACATCAGCCGAGCGCAATGAAGCCATCATGGCCTACGGCAGTGGGGACACGACGGGACGAGCCGCAGCGTTCCGCAGTGTTATCGAAACTGGATCCGTTTACAACGCCCAGTACAACGCGGCGTTTGTCTTGATGCAGTATTACGGTTACCTGCGTCGCAATCCTGACGACCTTCCTGATCTTAACTTCTCAGGCTATGACTTTTGGCTGCGGAAGATGAATGACTTCAGTCTGCCCGGTGAAGACATGAGGAATGCCGCGCAGGCACTTGAGCGGGCCCGCCGCGCCGAGATGGTCAAATCGTTCATCGATAGTGCTGAGTACCTGCGACGGTTTGGCGATGCACCGGAGGGCAATCAACAAGGCCCACCTTTCCCTTCTCCGTAAGAAGCGCTTTCTTTTTGACCCGGACCCGGATGGCCAATATATTTAGGACATGCTCATCCGGTCCGGGTTTGAAAGCCCGCTGCTTGTCTGGCTCGACGCTTTTGAGATCTTCCGGCGGATCTGGTCGTACCTCACCTTCCGTTTCATCGATTCACCAAATCTTAAAGTCTCCACGGCCCGGCTCATAATCGGCCTGGTGCTGCTCGTGTTGGTGCTGATCGTGTCAGGGCAGCTAACGACGCTTCTCGACCGGCGTATCTCGAAGCGTACCTATCTAAACGCAGGACTACGCTACACGATTCTGCGTTTGTTGAAGTATGTGCTGGTCGTCGTCGGCGTCATTGCCGTATTGAAGGGTGCGTTTGAACTCGACCTTACTTCGATTGCGGTGGTCTTCACGGCCCTATCAGTCGGCATCGGTTTTGGTTTGCAATATATTGCTGCCGATATCGCGTCAGGATTCATTTTGCTTTTCGAACGACCCATTCGGGTTGGCGATCGGATCACGATTGGTGAGGACGAAGGCGACGTACAAAGTATTAAGCTGCGCACGACGGTCATTTATACCAACGATCGCATCGCGATTATCGTGCCGAATTCAAAACTGGTAAGCCAGCGAGTCATCAACTGGTCCTATGGAGACCCACGCGCGCGCATCGCCATTCCGGTGGGCGTTGCGTACAACTCCGATGTGAAGCTGGTGACTGAAACTTTGCTACAGGCCGCTGAAAACGTTCAAAACGTTTTGACTGAGCCACCACCAAAAGTCCAATTTCTAAAATTTGGTCAGTACTCGCTCGACTTCCGGTTGCTGGTTTGGACACGCAATCCCAGCCGCCATCCCCAGATCAAAAGCGACATCAACTACCGCATCGAACAACTCTTTCGCGAGAAACACATCGAAATTCCGTATCCGAAGCAGGAATTTCTGCTGCGCCGTCTGCCGCCGGGTGATGATGCGAACGAGTTACTGGCACCAGAGACGGCGCCCGGCGACTGAGTCTCACCGGACCACCCCGATCGGATTTAACTTGAGTCAGAAGAATGTCGCGGTTACGCTAGCGCCGTAAACTGAGTGACTGTTCATTCAGTTGGCAAAGAGAAATGAGAAATGAGAAATGAGCAATCAGCAATTAGCAATCAGCAGTCAGCAATGAGCAATGAGCAATGAGCAATGAGTAACGAGTAATGAGTAATCATGAGTAATGAGTAATGAGTAACGAGTAATGAGTAATGAGCAATGAGTAACGAGTAATGAGTAATCATGAGTAATGAGTAATGAGTAACGAGTAATGAGTAATGAGCAATGAGTAACGAGTAATGAGTAATCATGAGTAATGAGTAATGAGTAACGAGTAATGAGTAATGAGTAACGAGTAATGAGTCATGGCCGTATACCTAGTGCTGACTGCTGACCGCTGACTGCTGACTGCTGACCGCTCGACCGCTGTCCAAAGTCAATGAGAAGTGCTCGTTCAATTAATTCCGACCGTCCGGTGGTGACCGACAAGCGCGAAGCAATTCTGCGCGCGGCCATCCGTGTCTTCGCTAACAATGGCTATTTCAATTCGAAGGTCGCCGACATCGCGAAAGAGGCAGGTGTTGCCGACGGTACGGTCTATCTTTACTTCAAGAGCAAGGAAGAAATCCTTCATTCCATTTTCGATCGCAGTATGGAAGAGGCGATCGCTACGGGTCGCGAGCAGCTCGAACAAATTGCTGACCCGCGCGAGAAGTTGCGACGGATCGCCTTGTTACATTTAGAACGACTGGGGGCGGATCGCGAGTTGGCAATCGTATTTCAAGTGGAGCTTCGTGGCTCGACTAAGTTCATGGAAGAATTTTCGGCGGCCGGCTTTGCGGAGTATTTGAACCTGATTCGATCGACGTTCGAAGCAGGACAACAGGCTGGCGTCTTCCGGCCGGAACTCAACGCAAAGATCATGGCCAAGATCTTGTTTGGCGCGCTCGATGAAATGGCAACCAATTGGATCCTGTCGAAGCGACGTTACAAACTTGCACCGATGGCTGATCAAGTGCTCGACATTTTTCTCAATGGAGTAAGTGCATAGTGAACCCGGTGAGGGAAGCCTCCACGCCCGTCAGCCCGATCGTGGCTGGAATGCCCGCGGTGCGCACGCCGCTCAGTGTCGACGAACCAACCACCCTCGTCGGCGTCTTTGAATACGTAGCAAAGACCTATCCGCGCCCGGATACGCTCAACTACAAGAAGGACGGGAAGTGGATCTCGATTTCAGCAGCAGAACTGTTGACGAGGATCCGTCACATCGCGGCGGGACTATCGTCGTTGGGCGTAAACCCTGGTGATCGCGTGGCCATCCTTTCTGAAAGTCGACCGGCGTGGGTGCTGACCGATGGAGGTTGCATTTTTGCGGGTGCGATCGACGTTCCGATTTATCCCACGCTTACGCCGCCGCAAGTGCGCTACATCCTGAAGGATTCCGGCGCCCGCGTCCTCGCGGTGCAACACGAGGCAAAGTTTGCGGAGATAAAAGAAATACTTAAGGAGTGCCCGGACCTTGAGCACGTTGTGTTTTTCGATCCGCCAAACACAAAGACGTTAGGACTTTCTTTGAATGAGCTTGAGGCGCGGGGAAAGGACGTCTTAACGCATAAACCCGACGCGGTTGACGTCACCGCGCAGCGAGTGAAATCGAGTGACCTGGCAACAATCATTTACACCTCCGGAACAACAGGCGAGCCGAAGGGCGTCATGCTGACGCACGAGAATCTTGTTTCAAACCTGGTCGACTCTTCGTGTTACTTGTCGTTTGCCAAAAACGACTGCGCACTATCGGTTCTGCCTTTGTCTCATGTGTTCGAGCGCATGGCGATGTACATGTACCTCTACCAGGGTATGGCCACTTACTTCGCCGAGTCGCTCGACACGATTGGACCGAACCTGCGCGAAGTGCGTCCGACAATTCTGGTCGGTGTGCCGCGCATTTTCGAAAAGATCTATGCACGCGTGCGCGAAAAATCCGCGGAAAAAGGACCACTGAACGTAGCGATACTCAATCGCGCGGTGGAGTGTGGCAAGGAATGGGCCAGGCTAACCATTCGACGTGAGACCATCCCGCCCATGCTTGAATTGAAGCACAGGCTCTTCGACAAACTGATCTTCGCCAAACTGCGCAAGGCCTTCGGCGGCAGGATTCGCTTGTTGGTTTCCGGAGGCGCCGCGTTACCGGAAGAACTCGCCTTGGTTTACATCGGCGCAGGCATCCCGATCGTTCAAGGTTACGGACTGACCGAAACGTCACCCGTGATCACCGCAGGTGTATTGGACGACAATCGCGTTGGCACAGTTGGTCGTCCCATTCGCAATGTTGAGATTCGGATTGCCGCTGACGGTGAGATTGAAACGCGCGGGCCGAACGTGATGCGCGGTTATTTCAACAAACCTGAGGCAACGCGCGCAGTTTTTTCGGACGATGGTTGGTTTAAGACCGGCGATATCGGCACGATCGATGAAGATGGATTTTTGCGTATCACCGATCGCAAGAAAGAACTTTTCAAAACTTCGGGTGGTAAATACATCGCGCCGCAACCGATCGAACAGATGATCAAGAATTCGCAATTTGTGAATCAGGTAGTGCTCGTTGGCGATGGCCGGAAGTTTCCCGCAGCGTTGATAGTGCCTAACTGGGAACGAATCGAGTCATACGTCAAACTTAAGGGACTGCCCCAAAAGAGTCATGCGGAATTGTGTAAGGAACCACGCATCATCGATCTATTAGAACGTCAGATTGCGGGATTGACTGCTGACCTGGCGCAGTATGAACGCGTCAAGAAAGTTGCGCTGTTGGAGAAAGAGTTGACGATCGAGGGCAACGAGTTGACCCCCACTTTAAAAGTAAAGCGGCGCGTGATCGATGAGAAGTATCGCGGGCTGATCGATGAGCTCTACGCGGAAGCTGGGAATTAAGCCCCTAAGGTCTGATTTGTCCCACATGAAAGTTCGCCAGGATTTTATCGGCAATTTCACGTGCGGCTGCGTTGAAGTAACGATCCCCGTTCACTCCGGACGGTTGTAAAATCACTGTTGATTTCTTGTAGGCGTCAGGGTAAGCGTTGCCGTTCATTCGCTGCTTAGCGGTTACCGGCTCCAGGACGGTGTACTCGATGTAGATCTCGTTGAAAGTTCCGCTCATCCCATTGTTGTCGCCCACCGAGTCTGGCCGAATCCTCATCCAAACGACATACAGATCTTTTTCAGCCCTGGCACGTTTGATCGCATCGCCGCGACCCATCTCGCGTTCCGCGACTTCTGCTCGCACTGACGCAGATTCATTCAAACGTCGCGCGCAACTGTCGACAATGCCCGAGTAGATATTGAGACTCAACGTCGCAAAGCTTCCATAACGATCCATGGCGACGATGAATTTGAGCGGATCCTGTTTCTCGCTTGGTTTAGCGGGCGACGGCGTAGGTTCCGGCGTCGGAACTGGAACTGGAGCCGGGGGTGTTTTTGCCCGACGACCCGACTGCGCGACGCCAGCGCCTGCGAGCACAACACACAGAATCAAGAGTGCTAACGCCCGCGATGAAATTGTTTTGGCAGCGAACATCATCATTTGTTTTAAGAATCGGCAATCGGCATTTGGAAATGGGCAATCACTTAAGGTGAAAGTGCTCGAGTATCGCGTCCGCCGTTTCGCGCCCTGCCTGAATCAGATAGTAATCGTTAACGGTGGTGGTCCGCGGTTGCACAATCACGCCGCCGTTACTGCGATAGGCAGCCGGAAATATTCGACCCGCCGCCTCTGATTTCGCTGTCGTGGGAGCAAACACTTCGTAATGAATGTAGACGTCGTACCGGTCGCCTGATGTATTCGTGCGGCCACTCACGTTGTTGTATTCAAACCGCAACCAAACAATATGAGCTTCCTTTTCAGACCGCGCCCGTTTCAGGGCGTCGCTCCGATTCATATCACTGGTAATCGTATCGACCTTCACTGTTAATGGTTCATCGAGGCGATTGACGCAACTGCGCAGAACTGAGGCAGAAGTGCTTAACGGAATTTTTGAATAATCGCCAAACTTGTCCATACCGACAATGAACTGAAAGTCTGCTTTGCCCGGATCGGGCGTCGGTGTCGGCGTCGGCGTTGCGGGAAGTTCAGGCACCGGAGACAACACGGGTTTCCGTGCTTTGCGCCCTGACTGCCCGTTGATTGCCAAAGTATGCAGAGCGACAATCGCAAGGAACGTGATTGCAGATGCGAACGCAATTTTTCGGGAAACTCGCGGCATGGCAGTCGTGCGGGAGAGTTGACTCGCGGGCGATTGTAGCACGCCAATACCTTGGACTGCGGTCCCGCGAGTCGGGATCGCGCCTTCGTGTTGAATACACCCAACCAAAAGCGCTGACAGGTCAGCGCACTCCAAGGGGTTGAGTGGTAAACTGAATTTTCGAACCTTCGATGCAGGAATCTCGCAAGGCGGTGCCTTCATTAATCATCACTGATGTGCGCGAACAAGCGCGCGACGTGCGTTCGTTCGACCTCATGCCCGAACATGCCGGTCAACGCCACGACATCCAGTTCATTCCGGGACAGGTAGCCGTTTTGTCGGTGCCCGGTGAAGCGCCCGCATATTTTGCTTTTGCGAGTGCACCGGAAGATGCGGAACTGGAAGTGCTCGTAAAGAAAAAGATCGGCGCCAGCATTGTGTTGTTCGATATGAAGGCCGGCGAACGAGTGGAATTAACTAACGTTGCCGGTCATGGTTTCGCGTTGGATGCGCAACGCGGCAAGGACTTGGTTTTCGTGGCGATGGGAACTGGTGTGGCGCCTCTACGATCGGCGTTACGTCACGTATTAAAACGCAAACAGGATTTCGGTCAACTGGTGGTGCTCTACGGCGCGCGTACGCCTGAAGACTTTTGTTACCGCGATGAAACAGACGGTTGGGAAGACGCAGGTGTAGAACTGCGACAAGTGATTTCCCGTCCTGACGGCCACGATTGGTCTGGTCCAACGGGCTACGTCCAGTCGTTGCTCGATCATGTGCTTCCCGATCTTAAGTCACCGGTGGCGCTAATCTGCGGTTCACTCGCAATGATGGACCAAACGCGCGATCGCCTCGGGCGAATGGGCTTCAAACCGGAAGACATTTTGACGAACTATTAAACCCCGCTTAAAAGAACTGTGTGCGCAATTATGAAAACTGAAAATCTTCATCAGCACCTGCAATCTCCTTAAACAAGTGAAAAATCTGATCTGCGGAAGTCGCTTCCGAAATTTCGCTATGCCCTGATTTGGGGGCGCAGCCCCAATTTGTTATTAGGTTCTTTCCCGGAAGGTCAGAGACCTTCCTGACATCAGGGGGCAAGCCCCGAAGTTAGTTGTCCGACTTCGACTGCGGTATTATTCCGCGCAACCAACCTTCAGTTTTAGCGGAGAAAACCATGATTACTCGTCACAGGTTTATTCGAGCACTATCCCTGATTTGCCTCGTCGCCATTATTTGTTGCGCGCCGCAGTTTCTGTCGCCTGTAACTAACGCACAGAACAAAGTGCCCCTCACGCACGAAGCGATGTGGGCGTTGAAACGCGTCGGGGCACCGAACCCGAGCCCCGACGGCAAATGGGTGGTCTTTTCGTTAGTTGAACCCGCGTACGACGAAAAAGATCAGGTTTCGGATCTATGGATAGTGCCGGCGGACGGCAGTGCCAAGCCGCGACGTTTGACGTTCACGAAGGGTGGTGAGAGTGGCGTCGCGTGGAGTCCTGACAGCCGGCGTCTCGCATTCTCGGCCAAACGCGAGGGCGACGACGTCAACCAGATTTACGTGCTCGATGTAGCTGAAGGTGGGGAGGCTGTCCGGGTAACTACGCTTTCAACCGGTGCGCGTTCACCACAATGGCGACCAGACGGCAAGGCGCTGCTCTTCACGAGCACTGTTTTTCCTGGCGCCGCCGATGAAGAGGCCAACAAAAAGATCGCCGCTGAACGCAAAGCTCAGAAATACAAGGCGCGAGTTTATGAGAGGTTTCCGATTCGGAACTGGGATAAGTGGCTCGAAGATACGCAGGCGCATTTGTTTGTGCAGAGTTTGGATCAGGGCGCAAAGGCAACCGACCTGCTGGCTGGAACGAAACTTATTAATGAGCGAGGCTTTGCAGGTCGGGTCCAGGATTCCGGAGAAGAATTTGATGGCGTTTGGACTCCTGATGGGTCGGCGATCGTCTTTGTTGCCACGACTAATCGCGATCGCGCTGCCTACGCCAATACCAACTCTTCGTTGTTCAAAATATCCGCGACTGGTGGGGAGCCGGTGCGACTCACATCAAGCGACGACAGCTTCAGTCGTCCTGTCTTTCGACCCGACGGAAAAGCTCTCTACGCCGGCTTCAATGTAGAAAACAACGGCAAAGTCTATAACCTTGATCGCTTAGCAAAATTCTCATGGCCGGGTCCCGGCTCACCAGACATCATTACAGCGAAGTGGGACCGATCGGTCGGTGGTTTTGCGTTCACGCCGGATAGCAAGACGATCTACATGACTGCTGAAGAAGCGGGTAACGAAAAACTCTTCAGCATGCCGGCGGATGGTGGCGACGTCACACTCGCGATGGACATGACGCGTGGCGTCTATACCGGACTAAAAATTCCTGCGAAGGCAGCAGCGACTACGATCATCGTGAATTGGGAAAGCGCGATGAACCCGCCGGAAGTCTTTCGGCTCGATTTGAAATCGAAGACCCAGACGCCGCTCACCAATTTCAACGCCGAGCAGTTGGCAAAAATCGACTGGCAACCGCTGCGTCATTTTTGGTTTACCAGCAAAGCCGGTAAACGCATTCACAATATGATTGCGTTGCCGCCAAACTTCGACGAAAACAAAAAGTATCCGCTGTTTGTCGTCATGCACGGTGGTCCAGCCAGCATGTGGCGCGACAACTGGGGACTGCGTTGGAACTATTACATGCTGACGCGGCCCGGTTATGTAGTTTTGTTGACCAACTATTCAGGTTCGACCGGATTCGGTGAAGCCTTTGCGCAGAGTATTCAAGGAGATCCATTGAAGGGACCGGGCGAGGAAATCAACGAAGCGGCCGACGAGGCCATCCGGCTTTACAAGTTTGTTGATGGCACGAAGCAGTGCGCTGCCGGCGCGAGCTATGGTGGGCATCTGGCGAACTGGATGCAGGCATCAACGACGCGCTACAAATGTTTGGTGGCGCATGCGGGTTTGATCAATCTGGAATCGCAGTGGGGCACGAGCGACACCATCTACTCACGTGAAGTGACCAACGGTGGTCCAGTTTGGGAACAGGGACCAATCTGGCGTGAACAGAATCCCATTCGGTTCGCGAAGAACTTCAAGACACCCATTCTGTTATCGGTTGGCGAGAACGACTTTCGTGTGCCGCTGAATCAAACTTTGGAAAACTGGGCCGTGTTGCAGCGCATGCAAGTGCCGAGTCGTTTGATTGTTTGGCCGGAAGAGAACCACTGGATCTTGAAGGGCGAAGACAGCCGCTACTGGTACAAGGAACTTTATGCGTGGCTGAAGAAGTATCTTGGCGACACGACAGGGCCCGTGGCTGATTGAGGCCAAACCGGTTATCCGCAGATTACGCAGATTAGGAATCACAGAACAGACAAACTTCTGACAGGTTTTAACTATCCTTTTTCTTTGAAATCTGCGTAATCTGCGTAATCTGTGGATAAAAGAAGATGAACCTAGTCTCGCACTTTCAACGCGAGTACCTTCCAGTAGGATACCGGTAAGACGCGCGCGATCACGGATGTGAGTTTGGCGTCAGAACCCACCAGCACTCTCGATTTCCGGAGCTCGATCCCGCGCACGATAGTTTCGCCTGCTACCTCCGGAGACAGCGTTAATAACTTTCGCATCTTCTCGCGCCGGCGTTGTATTTCCTCCTCGCTCACCCCTGCCGGAGCGCGGGCGTTCTCTGCAATCGATGTCGCTATGCCCGCCGGATGGACCACCGTGACGCCGACGCCTGATCCTTCCAGCTCGTGGCGCAACGCCTCGGAGAACCCGCGCACCGCGAATTTGCTCGCGGCATAGGGCACGTGCTCCGGAGGTGCGACCAAACCGAATACGCTAGACAAATTCACGATGCGCGCGTCGCCGCTTTTGCGAAGGTCGGGTAGGAAGGCACGAGTCATGCGAACCACTCCCCAGAAGTTGATCTCAAAAAGCCACTCGAAATCTTCTTCTGAGACTTGTTCGAATGTGCCGCCAACGGCGACGCCCGCGTTGTTGACGAGCAAATCCACGCCGTCGTGCTCGGCAACGACTCGTGCCGGAAGGTCAGCCACAGCCACGCGGTCTGCGACATCGAGTTGGTGTTGAGTAACGCGGACAGCGTGAGTTTGCGCTAGATCCGCGGTGCCGGCCATGCCATGCTTGTCGATGTCGGCTAGTGCGAGATGGCACCCTCGCGATGCCAGCGAAACAGCGATGGCCCGCCCGATCCCGCCCGCCGCTCCGGTAATCACTGCGGTTCGCCCCTGCAAACGCATCTGTTTAGCCATGCTCGACGGACTCCGGTCTAGATTCCCTCGCTGCCCTGAACTCCATCGTGCCGTCGTCCACACGCCCGTACCGGAGCATCGAAAGATCTTTAATGTAGTTCTGGCTCAGGCGCCACGGCGTCTTCGATCCCTGCCGGGGCAGCGTATGAAGCGCCCGCTGCACATAACCGGATGTGAAGTCGATTATTGGTTCGTCATCTATAGCTGCGCCATTCACCCGCGGCGTGCATTGATTGTAGCCATGCCGGTCCATGTGATTCAGCAGACGGCAGACGTATTCTCCCGTGAGATCACACTTCAAAGTCCAGGAGGCGTTGGTGTAGCCAAAAGCCTGGGCCAGGTTAGGAACGTCGCTGTACATCATTCCCTTGTAGGCCATCGTCTTCGAGAGTTCCACCAGCTCGCCATCCACGATTAATTGCAGCCCGCTCATGATCTTCAGCACCAACCCTGTTGCCGTTACGATGATGTCAGCTTCAAGGTGTTCGCCGGATTTGAGTTGCACGCCGGTCTCGGTGAAAGTTTCGATCTGATCGGTAACGACGGAAGCGCGGCCTTCCTTAATCGAACGGAACAGGTCCCCGTCCGGAACCAAACACAAACGCTGGTCCCAGGGGTTATAACGCGGCGAGAAGTGTTTGAGGTCGTAGTCTTCACCGAGTTGACGCCGCACTCCTTTAGCCAGCATCCACTTAAAAATTTCCGGGCGCTTGCGCGCCAGACTGTAGAAGAACATTCCAAACAAAACATTCTTCCAACGCGCGAGTCCGTAGGCAGTGCGGTCTGGCAGAGATCGACGAAGCCAGTTCGCTATTTTGTCCGTGCCGGGACGCATGACCACGTAGGTGGGCGAGCGTTGGAGCATGGTCACGTGCGCCGCGCGATCGGCCATGGCCGGGACCAGCGTGACGGCGGTCGCCCCACTGCCAATCACCACGACGCGCTTGTTTTCGTAGTCGAGATCACTGGGCCACTTCTGCGGGTGTACCATCTGTCCGCGGAAGCGTTGCGTGCCGGTCCACTCGGGAGTGTACCCGCCTTCATAGTCGTAGTAACCGGTGCAGAGGTACAGGAAGGTACACGTGAAAACCTTTTTCTCCCCCGCCGTTTCTGCCTCCACTGTCCAGCGCGCATCGTTTGAAGACCAGATCGCACGCTTCACCCGGTGGCCATAATGGATCTTTTCGTTGATAGCGAACTCGTCGGCGGTCTCGTGGATGTAGTTGAGTATGGCCGGCCCATCGGCTATCGCCTTGGCGTCGCGCCACGGTCGAAACCTGTAGCCGAGTGTGTACATGTCGGAGTCGGAGCGGACGCCGGGGTATTGAAACAGATCCCAGGTGCCGCCCATCGCATGGCGTCCCTCGAGGATTACAAAACTCTTCCGAGGGCACTCCATCTTGAGATGGCATGCGGCGCCGATGCCTGATAGACCGGCGCCCACTATCAGCACGTCGACATGCTCCATAACCCGAACCTCTCTTAACCGATGACGACGTATCATAATCTGCGTAATCTGCGGACAAAAACAAGTGGCCGCGGATTCACGCCGATAGACGCGAATCAGAAAGAGAAAAACTGGTAAGCTCGCTCTTTTCTGATCCGTGTTTATCTGCGAAAATCCGCGGCTAATTAATCCGCAACTAAATCAATGCTGAAGCGATTTTTCCAGAAGTTGCCGATTTTAGAAAGGCAACAGGTTTGTCCAGCGTGCGGTGAATCATTCGCGTGTGAACTCTCCCTTGCGAAAGGCTGTTGGTGCACCGAAGTGACCGTCAGCGAAGAGACGCGCGCGGAACTAAGCAAACGCTACGATGGGTGTCTTTGCCGCAATTGCTTGGAAAACGCCGTCAAGATACTTGCTGAATGAGCGCTCATTCAGTATTATGGTCGAGCTTTTAGCGTAACGGCAGGCGGGCTCCAAAAACAGACAACCCTGTTTGTCCCTCCAGGAGAGGACAGGCAGGAGTGCCTGTCCTACTCACTTATGAAAATTGAAAAAGCTGCAGTTTTAGGCGCGGGCACGATGGGGGCGCAAATCGCCGCCCACCTCGCGAATGCCGGTGTGCCCACGGTTCTCCTCGATATTGTCCCGCGCGAGTTGACGCCTGAAGAACAGGCTAAAGGCCTCACGCTCGAATCGAAGGCGTTCAGGAATCGCATCGCAAACGTCGGACTGGAAGCAGCGAAGAAGGCCAAACCCGCAGCCTTTTTTGTTCCTGATAATGCCGCGCTCGTGAGCGTCGGCAACTTCGAGGACGATCTCGCAAAGTTAAAAGATTGCGATCTGATCATTGAAGCAGTGGTCGAGAATCTCGACATCAAACGCAGCCTTTACGAGAAAGTCGAACAACATCGTCGCGCCGGAGCGATTGTTGGTTCCAACACCAGTGGCATACCGATTCAGCAACTGGCTGAAGGCCGCAGCGACGATTTCAAAGCACATTTCCTCGGCGTCCACTTCTTCAACCCGCCGCGCTATCTGCATCTCGTCGAGATCATTCGTACGCAATGGACCAAGCCGGAAGTTTCGTGCTTCCTCTACGGTTTTCTTGATCAGCGACTCGGCAAGGGTGTGGTGCCCGCGAAGGATCGCCCGAACTTTATTGCTAACCGCATCGGTACTTTTGGCGCCATGGTGACCATCAAGACAATGCTCGAGGATGGCTATTCGTTTGAAGAAGTCGACAAGATTACCGGCCAGGCCGTGGGTCGGCCCAAGAGCGCGACCTTTCGCACGTTTGATCTTGTGGGGCTTGACGTATTTGGTCACGTTGTAAAAAACCTTTACGAAGCCTTGCCTGACGATGAAGAGCGTGAAGTTTTCGTCGCGCCTGAGTTCCTGACGAACATGATTGGTCGTGGCATTCTCGGTAATAAGACCAAGGGTGGTTTCTATCGTCGTCAACCTGGGGAAGGCGGCAAGAAGGAAATTTGGACCATTGACCATGCGACGCTCGACTACCGTCCGGCAGAAAAAGTGAAACTGCCGTCGCTCGAGATGGCGAAGAATATCGAGGAGTTGCCGGAGCGAATCAAAGCTCTGGTTTGGGGCAAAGATCGCGCGGGCGCATTTCTCTGGAAAACGATGTCGCGCACGTTTCGTTACGCCGCGAATCGCATTCCCGAAATAGCCGACTCGATCGTCGAGGTCGATCGCGCAATGCGTTGGGGCTTCGTCTGGGAGCTCGGCGTCTTCGAAACGTGGGACGCGATTGGCGTTGAGAAATCAGTCTCACGCATGAAGGAAGACGGCGTTGCCGTTCCGGCGAACGTGCAGAAACTGCTCGATGCTGGCGGCAAGTCGTTCTACAAACAGGAGGACGGTCAAAAGTTCTATTTCGACTTCGCCACGAGCCAGTATCTGCCGCTAGCTGATCAGCCGGGCGTAATAATTCTTAAATCAGTCAAGGATCGCACGGGCGTAATCAAGAAAAACTCCGGCGCGTCGTTGCTCGATATTGGGGATGGTGTTGCTTGTCTCGAGTTTCATTCGAAGATGAATGCGATTGGCGGCGACACGTTGCAGATGCTGAAACAGTCGCTGGCTGAAGTCGAAAAGAATTTCGTCGGGCTGGTGGTCGGCAATCAGGGTGCGAACTTCTCGGTCGGCGCAAACATCATGCTGATGTTGATGGAAGCGCAGGAAGAAAACTGGGAAGAGCTCGACATGATGGGGCGGGCTTTCCAGGCGTCGACTATGAGTTTACGGTATTCGCCTAAGCCGGTCGTGGTGGCGCCTTTCAATCTGGTCTTTGGTGGCGGCTGCGAAATGGTGCTGCACGGAGACCGTGTCCGCGCTGCGGCTGAGACTTATATTGGATTAGTGGAAGTGGGCGTGGGAATCATCCCCGCCGGTGGTGGCACCAAAGAGTTGCTGGTGCGCACGCTAGATTCGATTCCGAAGAACGTCGACGACGCGGATCCGTTTCCGTTTGTGAAGCGCGCATTCGAAACCATCGCGCTCGCTAAGGTCGCAACGTCCGCAGCAGAAGCACGCACGCTGGGCTTTCTCGCGGCAGACGATACGATTTCGATGAACAGCGATCGGTTAATTGCGGACGCGAAGAAAGAAGTGTTAGCGCTGGCTGCAAGTGGCTACGTGCAGCCACAGCAACGTACTGACATTCTTGCGTTGGGTAATTCCGCACTGGCGACGATCAAGCTCGGTATTCATCAGACGAAGCGCGCGGGTTACATTTCGGATCACGACGCACTCATAGGTGAGAAGCTGGCAAGAATTCTGACGGGCGGCGATTTGAATCATCCAACGCGCGTGTCGGAACAATATTTGTTGGATTTAGAACGCGAAGCGTTTCTGTCGCTGGCGGGCATGCGGAAGACTCAGGAACGACTGGCAGCGATGTTGAAGACAGGGAAACCGCTTAGAAACTAGAATTCAGAATACAGAATTCAGAAGAAAGAATTGTGAGTTCGAACCGCTGAAACCAATACGCGTGGATACACCCTCATCCATGTCACGGCAGGAGGAGGAATCATGCAACGGTTACCAGCTCGAAGTTTTCAAGATTTGGTCGTTTGGCAGAGAGCACATCAGTTTGTTCTTGCCGTTTATCGGTTAAGTACGTCATTTCCACGAGAAGAACGCTATGGCCTAACATCCCAGCTTCGACGAGCGGCGATTTCAGTGCCGGCAAACATAGCTGAAGGTTTTAAGAAACGAGGAAAAGCCGACAAGGTTAGGTTTATGAATATAGCCGAGGGCTCACTTGAAGAATGTCGTTACTATTTGATTCTTACAGCGGACTTGGAATACGGAGATCCCGTCGACTTAAAGGTGCAATTGGAAGAAGTCAGTAAGTTATTGGGTAGGTACTCAACAACCATTAAGAATTCTGTCTTCTGACTTCTGTATTCTGGATTCTGAGGTAGTTATGGACGACGCAGTTATTGTTTCAGCAGTAAGAACCGCAGTTGGCAAAGCTCCGAAGGGCACTTTGCGTTACACGCGTCCGGACGAAATGGGCGGCGCAGTCATTAAAGAAGCACTGGCACGTGTGCCGGGACTCGATGTATCCGAGATCGAGGACGTGATCATGGGTTGCGCAATGCCCGAAGCCGAGCAAGGGATGAACGTGGCGCGTGCTGCGGCGATCCGAGCCGGCCTGCCGGTTGAGACCAGCGCAATGACTATCAACCGTTTCTGTTCATCGGGCTTGCAGTCGATCGCACTGGCGGCGGATCGGATTCGCACCGGCAGCGCCGAAGTGTCGGTCGCGGGTGGGCTGGAAACGATGTCGATGATTCCGATGGGCGGTCACATCATTCGTCCGAATCCTTATCTCGTCGAACATTATCCAGACTTTTACTTGAGCATGGGCCTGGCTACTGAAAACGTGGCGCGCAAATACAATGTCAGTCGTGAAGAGCAAGACGAGTTTGCGCTGCGCTCGCACCAGCGCGCAGCCGCCGCGCTCGACGCAGACAAGTTCAAGGACGAAACCGTGCCGTTGAGAGTCACGCTTGAAGATCTTGATGAAAAAGGTCGCAAGCAAACGCGCGAAGTGGTGTTTGATAAAGACGAAGGCGTGCGCCGGGACAGCACGATCGAAGGTCTCGCCAAACTCAAGCCTGCGTTTCAAATGAACGGTACGATCACCGCGGGAAATGCGTCGCAGATGTCAGATGGCGCTGCGGCGGCGGTTGTGATGTCGGCGAAGAAAGCGCAAAGTTTGGGCGCAAAACCGCTGGCGCGCTTCGTTGCTTATGCCACGGCCGGCTGCCCGCCGGAGGAAATGGGAATTGGACCAGTGTTCGCGATTCCGAAAGTATTAAAGCTTGCTGGACTGACTTTAGATCAAATCGACGTAATCGAGTTGAACGAAGCTTTTGCAGCACAGTCCCTGGCGGTAATCAAGACGCTTGGTCTGGATTCCGAGAAGTTTAACGTAAACGGTGGCGCGATCGCGTTAGGACACCCATTGGGTTGTACTGGTGCGAAATTGACCGCCAGCATTTTGCGCGAGCTGGAACGACGCAACGGGCGTTACGGCATGGTAACCATGTGCGTCGGCGGGGGAATGGGCGCCGCGGGAATTTTTGAAAAGCTGTAAAGACGTACTTTGTACTTTGTTCTTAGTTCTTTGCTTTGAGTTCAGTCAGCGTCGATTCGGATTTTCAAAGTACAAGAACAAAGAACCAAGTACAAAGAACAGTGCACCGAGCCCAACAGCACTCGAGAAGGAGTATCACATGTCAGCCGTAGCCGAACAGAAACAGATTTTCCAGGGTGGTTCATTCTTGATTGAAGACCGCACCCCCGCAGAGGTGTTTACCCCCGAAGACTTCACCGAAGAGCACCGCATGATTGCCGAAACCACGCGGCAATTTGTTGACAACGAAGTCATTCCTCATATCGACGAACTCGAGAAAAAAGATTGGAAGCTCGCGCGTGAACTGGTCAAGAAAGCTGCGGATCTCGGTTTAATCGGGGCCAATATTGCCGAAGAGTACGGCGGACTCGGCTTGGACCAGACCAGCAGTGCGCTGGTTGGTGAAAACATTGGGCGCTGCGCGTCATTCGCGACTACGCTTGGCGCCGAAAGTGGCATCGGTTTGCTCCCGATAATTTATTTCGGCACTGACGCGGCGAAGGAAAAGTATTTGCCGAAGATCGCCTCGGGTGAACTGATTACGGCGTACGCGTTGACTGAAGCCGGCTCAGGTTCCGACGCAATGGCGGCCAAAGCGACTGCGCGACTCAGCGAGGACGGCACACATTACATCCTTAACGGCGAGAAGATGTTTATTACAAACGGCGGCTTCGCTGACATCTTCATCGTGTTCGCGAAAGTCGACGGCGACAAGTTCACCGGCTTCATCGTCGAAAGACAGGAGGGACTGACGCCCGGGGCGGAAGAACACAAGATGGGGATCAAGGGTTCGAGCACTACGCCGCTGGTGCTGTCGGATGCGAAAACGCCGGTTGAGAATCTACTTGGTGAAGTTGGCAAGGGTCACAAGATCGCTTTCAACACCCTCAACATCGGTCGCTTCAAACTCGGCGCCATGTGTATTGGTGGCATGAAGCTGATGCTGCACGAGTCGATTCGTTATGCGAACGAACGGCAGCAGTTTGGCAAGTCGATTTCTTCGTTTGGCGCAATCAAATCCAAGTTAGGCGAGATGGCAGTTCGCACCTGGGTGGGCGAAGCGATGATTTATCGCACGCTCGGCCTGATCGAAGCGGCAATCGGCGAAGATCCCCACGACCTGGAAGCGAAGATGCGCGCCATTGAAGAATATTCGGCGGAGTGCTCGATCATTAAGGTCGCGCTGTCGGAGTATTGCGACTTTTTAGCTGATGAGATGGTCCAGATTTATGGCGGCTACGGATACTCGGCCGACTATCCGGCGGAACGCGCCTATCGCGACTCGCGCATTAACCGCATCTTCGAAGGCACCAACGAAATCAATCGCATGTTGATCCCCGGCCGTCTAATGAAGAGCGCGATGAGTGGCAAACTTGCGTTGTTGCCGGCGGCAAAGGCGTTGATGGATGAGATACTGACGCCTCAGTTTGCTGGTTTTGAAGATGACGACGGCGTGCTGGTAGCGGAACAGAAGCTCGCGAAGAACGCTAAGAAAGTCGGTCTGATGACGCTGGGAACGGCGGCGCAGAAGTACATGATGGGCCTGGCAGAGCAGCAGGAAATTCTGATGGGCATCGCCGACATCATTATGGACGCGTACGCGATGGAGTCCGCGATCCTGCGTGCCCAGAAGTTGGCGGCGTCACAGGGCGAAACGGCGGCCGAACGGTACATCGACATGGCACGTGTGTTTTGTAACGACGCCGTGGAACGCATTGAGGCGCGCGCCAAAAACACGTTGGCAGGAATGGCAGAGGGCGATGAGCTGCGAACCTTACTGGCTGCGCTGCGACGCTTTACGAAAATGACTCCGGTGAACACCATAGCTGCGCGACAGCGAATCGCTGACGTGATGATCGCGGCGAATAAGTACGTCTACTAATGCATTGCCAAATGCCAATTACCAATTACCAATTACCAATTGCCGATTGCCGAATGCGAATTGCTGATTGCCGATTAAAAACATAACTGACACTGGCCTACCCGGGATTCAATGAATTCATATGCATGCAGATAGGCAATCGGCAATTGAAAATTGGCAATGAAAATCATTCCGATTTCGCTTCCCACCCCGTTCTACATCGGCCCGGTAAATGTCTACCTGATTGCCGAAGATCCGATCACTCTTATCGACACCGGTCCAAAAACGAAAGAGGCCAACGAAGCGCTGCACGAAGGTTTACGAAAAGCGCGTTTGCGTGTCTCTGACGTTCGTCGCATTGTGCTGACACACGCACACGAGGACCACTGCGGCCTCGCGCGTTCGGTACGCGATCAAGCGAAGGATGCTGAAGTGCTTGTTCACGCCTGGGAAACCGGTCATCGCGTGGGCCGGCTCGAATACGAGGAGCACCGCGCGCTGCTCGTTCGCGCAGGAGTTCCGCGTGACGAAGTACAAACGATGCGGAAGATGTACGATGGCGTGCGCCAGTACGCCGACTCTTTCGAGGCCGACGAATACGGCGAACTGCGCGACGAAGAGGAGTTGGAATTTGCGACGGGCACATTGCGCATCCTGCACACGCCGGGACACACGCCCGGTTCGTGTTCATTCGTGCGCGAAGCCGACCGCACCATCATTGCCGGCGACTGCGTGCTAAAACGCATTACTCCGAATCCGGTACTTTCACCGGACCCGATTGATCCCACAAAACGTTTTGCTTCCCTCAGCGAGTACCTGGTGAGTCTGGCGCGCCTGCGCTCGTTTGCGCCTACTCTCGTTCACGGCGGTCATGGCGATGCGGTGCATGACTTCGAAGAACTATTCAACCGGTATTTCCGCGCCATCCAGGAACGCCAGGCGCAGGTGATTCGTTTGCTCCCGAAGTCGGGCGCAACCGCATGGGAGATTGCCCGTCAGATGTTTCCCGATACTGACGATGTCCACCGGTTTCTCTCCGTTTCCGAAGCGGTAGCACACCTCGACCTGGCGCATTCCGAGGGCAAAATCGGACTGGAAATGGCCGACGGAACAGAGGTTTACCGGCCTCAATAACGAAAAAAAGCGCCGAAATTTTCCATAGATCATTTCCCTATATCATTTGGCCATTAGCGACTGCCTCAACAACCGGGCCGTAATTTCTTAGTGATTTCTACGTTATTCGACCGCAAAACAACATGTGAATAGTCCCGCTCTCTTGCTTTGCTCGGCGTGCTTAGGCTGACAACCTCTAGCATCGCGCCAAATCGCTAATGACCAAATGAGAAATGGAAAATGATCTATGGAAAATCCCGTAATTTGTCTTCCTTTTTTTGGAACCAGACCCGCCGCGCGGTCGTGTAAGCACCAAAATCTATCCGGAAGGACTCTCTCTGTATGAATCTTAAGAATGCTCTTCATGTTTGTATCTCCCTGGTTTTGACCGGAGGTATCGCTCTGGCGCAACAAGCGGCACCCCCCGCCCCGACAGCTCCGCCCCCGCCAGACACGCCCGATGCCCCGGGAGCTTTTTCGCTGTTTATCGGTGGCGGCAGTTTCATCGGCGTACACGCAGAAGACATCAGCAAAGAAAACATGGCGCGCTACAACATGCGTGACGTGCGCGGCGTCGGTATCACCGAAGTAGTGAAAGACAGTCCTGCGGAAAAGGCTGGAATCCGAAAGGACGACGTCATTCTGAAGTTTGACGGCGAAAACGTGACCAGCGTCCGGAAGCTAACGCGACTCGTTTCAGAGGTGGCGCCGGATCAAACTGCTCGACTCCTGATTAGCCGTGGTGGTGGCGAACAGGAAGTTGCAGTGGTAGTCGGAAAGCGCGATAACAAGTTCCCCGCGATCGCAGGTATGGAAGGCTTCAAGAATTTTGATCGCTTTAAAGACCTGGAGAAGAACTTCCCGCCCGGCGCGCGTGCGTGGACGTGGGAAGGTGGACCGGGCGAAAACGGTATGTTCACATTTGGCCCTCGTCGTCGCATTGGCATCACCACCACGACATTGTCGAAACAACTTGCCGACTACTTTGGTGTGACTGATGGCGTGCTTGTGAGTTCAGTTGCGGATGATAGTCCTGCCGCGAAAGCCGGCCTCAAGGCGGGCGACGTGATCACCGCGGCTGACGGCGAAAAGGTTGAAGGCGCAGGCGATCTCTCTCGAGCGATCAACAAGAAGAAGGACGGTGACGTAACCTTGACAGTCGTTCGCAACAAGAGCCAACGCACAGTCACTGTTACTCCGAAGGAAGACACTTCGGTGCCGCCAGCCATGCCGGGTCAACGAACGATCGTGATTCCGCGAGTTGAGATAGGAGAAATTCCGGAGGTCAGTATTCAAATTCCGCGAATTGAAATACCGGACGTGCCGGAAGTGCGAGTTGTTGTGCCGACCAAAATCAAAACTCCAAAGACGCCGAAGGTCAAAGTGATCACCAGCGGGACAACTGAGCTTTAAGAAGCGGGGTTAAGAAAAAAGAACGGGATTTTCCATAGATCATTTTCCATTTCTCATTTGGTCATTAGCGATTACCAATCCCGGGGCGCTTACGATGAAAGTCTGTGACCAATGAGAATAAAGCGCTGACAAGTCAGCGCACTCCAAGGAGATGAATAAAGGGTAACGGATCAATTCCCCGTTACCCTTTTTCCCGTTAGCCCTTTTGCTTCCTTAGAGCTCTGTAGCGCCGCTGGTAATCGCTAATGACCAAATGAGAAATGGAAAATGATATATGGAAAAATCTCGTCTTTCCTCTTCCGTCACAAGTGCCTCACGGCTGGCTTAGCTTCCGTTTCCCTTCAACCGCATCCTTGAATGCGCCTCCCGGTACTTCTCCCATGCTGATCGCCGCATCGAATTCTTTAAGCGCTTCGTCCTTCTGCTCCAGAAACGCGTGGATTCTCCCCATCGCCTCGTGCGCGCGCGAAATCAGTGCGCGATCCGTTTCGGGTGTGGCAGCTTCAACTGCGAGGCGATAATTTCCCAGCGCGCGGTTTAAGCGTTGACTCTGTACGTCTTCGTCAATCGCATCGGCCGCTGCGAGACTCGCCGTCTGGCCCAACGCAAAAAAGATTCGCGGCTCGCGTGGATAATCTTTCAAGATATCCTTCAAGCGAACTTCGGCGTTGTTGTAATCTTTCGAGCGCAGTATTTGTTCAACTTCACTTAACTGCTTTACCAGAACTGCTGCCTTGGCTGCTTCCGCTTGCGAATACACTGGCGCCTCAGTTTCCGCGTGCCGGGCAGCGAGGCGGGATTGTCGCGCAGCCTGAGCACGTTTACGCGTTTCGGCCACTTCCGTCAGCCGTTTGGCTTCGCGAACCGGATCAAAGTTCGCAATCATGTCAGGCATGAAACCCGCGAGGTCAAAACCAGTGCTCTCAATGCCTTTCAACTGATCGGCGAAATAGAATGCGAGGATGGCGCCCTGCTCATAATCATCCGCGAGGCGCGCGATCGTTTCATCCTGGATTGCCTGGGTATTGGCTTGTAATTCTTGTGCGACCGCCCGACGACTCGCATCGTCTTTCGCAGCGGTGATGCGCGCCCGCGCTTGAAGATTCAAACTCTCGAGCTTCCTTACTTCTTCGTAGCGTGCATCAGCCGCCGCTACCAGCGAACGCGATACGGCGAGGAATACGTCGGGGCTTACCGTTGCGTTGGCCTTCTCGCGTTCGCTAATGATGGCTTTAATTTGATCACGACGCGCTGCAACATCACGGTTGAAGCGCAGCACCAGTGGATCGATCACGTATTGTAAATAAGCCCGCCGCAGTTCTGATGATGCAGGATCCGTTCCTTCAGGTAGCACGACGTAGTACTCATCGCCAATCACGCGAAAATTCACCGCACCAGGCACCGCGAGCAAATCGTTAACGATATGAAAATTACGCGAGTGTTCACGGTATGAATAAGTTTTGGGTGCGTTCTTCTTACCAGCTGCCGGCGCTTTGACCAGAACTTTCTCCGCGGTGATGAGCACCGGGCGCGTGTGCAGGTAACTAAGAATGCCGCGAACCATCTCGGCGGTGGGTTTACGAATCCGGTCGCCTTCAACTTGATAGGCGCGGGTGTAAATCGGAAGGTTCTGTTCGATATTGGACCGCCGGTAAAACTCCTTCACCAATGGCGCAAAGTCGAGTACTTCAAGTAAACCTGCCGGCAAGTCTTCCGAACGTGCGGGCGCTTCCAGCGACGGCGCCGGGTCTAGTGCAAAGGCGAGTGAAATGTAGCGAGCCGCTTGATCTGCCGCGGTTGCCGGAGCAGGCAATTTGTTGCGTTCGTAGAATGTATGCATGCGATTGCGCAGATCCGGATCGATCTCCGCAACATCTCTGCGCACCTGTGCGCGAAAAGCGGAAGGCTGGGCGCCAGCGGGCAGCGGATCGAACCCGGCGGCCTCAAGAGCGGCCATCATGATGATTAAGCGCGGTTCCGTTTGAAAGCTGACGCCATAGTCGGCCAGGTCGAAAGGGACTGCCTGACGCGAAGGAATCGTACCTTGCGTCGCCGGCGTTTGCGGGTTGGTCTGCGCTGAAAAAGAGACAGAAAACGTCGTTGTTAGAATGACTAAAAGAACAAGCTGCTTCATGCGTTGAATATTATTCGTCAAAAATTCGTTGGACTCGGCCGCGGGTGCACTGGGGAGTTTTAGAGATGCGAGAAAAGACCGGCGTGGATGCCATCCCTCAGTCGTTCTCGACAGATTCTTTGGCTTTTCTGCGATGGCGCCGCAGCAGCGACGATGTTACTGGATAAGCGACAAGTGAACAAACCACGGAGAGCGTCATCGCGCCAATCGAAAAAGGCCAAACAATCGCCCAACTATTGTGGAACAGCTCTCCGTAATAACTGCCAGTCAGCGGGTGGGGATGCCGCAGCAGCTCAATGCCTTCAGCGGGAATTTTCAACGGTTTGCCCAGTACTAGCGCGCCAATCGCATACGACGCGATGATGATCGGCACCAGCGTTAAGAAAGGGTTGTTGATGAACGTGCCCGCGTAAACCGCGATCTTGTTGAACCGGAAGAGGAAAGCAATGAGGGTCGCGAGCACCGTGTGCAGACCAAGAAATGGCGAGAAAGCAATGAAGACTCCGATGGAAAAAGCAAGCGCCGTTCGCTCGGGCGGATCATCCAGCGCGAGCAAACGGCGAAAGGTAGTGCGAAACATAGATTAGTTCCAAGTTTCAAGTTCCAAGCAGCAAACGAACTTGAAACTTGAAACTCGCAACTTATTTAAAACTATTCAAAGCGTCGGCTTCGTTGTCGTAGGAATCAAAAACAGTAAGCAGCTTGGTAATCACCAGCAAGTTTTGAATCTTCTCAGTCAAATTTAAGAGCTTGAGTTGTCCCCCATTGCGACTAATGGTGGTGTAGTTTGCGATTAACTCGCCAATGCCGCTCGAATCGATGTTCTTCACCGCACCGAGATTGAGCAAAATCTTTTTGTTTCCCTGGTCTGCGAGGCCGCGAATCGCGTCGCGAAGCGACACTGCGCCCTCGCCCATGCGCACCGAACCACTTAAATCGAGGATGGTCACATCGCCCGCTTGCCGCCGGTTAACATCAAGTTCTGCCATCGCTAATCTCCCTCAGGTTGTACTGACAAGGTTACGGCCGTTTTTATACGTTCAAAGCTCGCCAGCTATGGACCGCAAGCCGGGGTCAGTTATTTGAAGCTCGCCTTCGCTTCTTCTTCGTCATCGTACGTTTCAAACACGGTCAAAAGTTTCGTAATAGCGAGCAGGTCCTGCAATTTTTGCGTGAGGCTCAACAATTTCAACTGGCCCCCGGCATTGTTTATTGCGGTGTAACTGGAAACTAACTCACCAATACCACTCGAATCGATGTAGCCGACGCCCGCCAGATTCAACAAGATCTTTTTCTTTCCTTCTTCGAGGAGCCGGCGGATTGCGGAGCGAAGCGCAACGCTGCCTTCGCCGATTGTGATCTTGCCGCTCATATCGAGGATAGTGATGTCTCCAACCTGGCGCTCCATGATGTTTAGCTCTGCCATTTCAGCAATCTCCTTTAGGGAATGCGATGTGAATCTGTGAATCCGTTTTGATTTGGGGTGACCGCTCGGCCAGAGGGCGACAGGTGCAGTCACGAATGTTCCGGGGAACTATGGTTTCTTCATCATGCGCACAGTAGTGCCGCCTTCTGGCCTGATGAACCACTCAACCTCGTCCATGAAATTGCGCATGAAAAAAATGCCGCGTCCTGACGTTCGCAGGAGATTCTCCTCTTTGGTTGGGTCGGGCACCTCACCGGGGTTGAAACCCCGGCCTTCGTCATGAATGGTGATTTCGAAACCTTCAGGACCGTTTTTAAGTTTGATATCAACCGATTTATTTTTATCGAGCTTGTTTCCGTGCAGCACTGCGTTGGTCACTGCCTCTCGCACGGCCATATCGACTCCGAAAGCTACATCTTCAGACATGCCCTGGCGCCGCATAAACTCGGCGATCGCGGCGGCGGCCTCTCCCACAGTCTCGATCTGACTGGGATAGCTGAGCTCGGTAGTCTCCAAAGTCACATCCAGGGTCACAGCTTAAGACATGGCCACGCCAGCGCCATTGTGTGGGTCAGGGCAGTTTGAACTCCAAAGGCTACGGAAGATCGAGGGTTTAACATGCGGGCCTGTCGCCTGTCAAGAAAGTTGCCAGAACGGAATCCTTTCGCAATCAATTCTTTAACGGCACTGTCGCAACCCCGTTCTGAGCGTGAATCTGAGGGTTGTTTTCTGGAAATCTTTTTGCTCCATGGTCGTTAGACTTATGGAAAAATGGTACTGATGCAGCATTCACTTTTGAAGTTTTCAATCTTCCAACTCGATGTGAAACGAACCGTGAACAGCATCTGACTCAACCGCGGCTTGCCGCCAACAGTGCGGTGAGGCTTGCCGCACCGTCAGCGTCATCAGCCATTCGCGGCTCTGCCGCTAATGGTTACCGTTTGTTTTGAAAGAACTTTGACAAGGCGGCGAAGCCGACCGATCTCAGTAGTGCGACTCGGCGAGGCACGCCCACCGGCCTATCGGCGGCAAGCCGCATATGAGCTCAAGAAGGAGTTTGCCCATTTGGAAAGTAAGCGAGTGGTAATCACCGGATTTATGGGATCTGGAAAGAGCAGCGTTGCCCGGCAACTCGCTCGCAAGCTGGGCTGCGAAGTTGTAGACCTCGATCAAACAATCAGACGAGTTGAGGGTCGTACCCCGGGACAAATTATTGCTGACGACGGCGAACAAGACTTTCGTAAGCTCGAGACCAGGCACCTGCGGAAGGTCCTGGCCATTAACAATGCACAGGTTGTTGCCCTTGGTGGTGGCACCTGGATTAATCAAACAAATCGTGAACTGATCGTTGGCAGCAAGGCGCTGACTGTCTGGCTCGACGCTCCATTTGAGTTGTGCTGGCAGCGGATCGACGCCAGCAGAGAAGTTAGACCACTGGCGCGTTCGCGTGAGCAATCAGAAAAACTTTTCAACGAGCGGCGGGCGGCGTACAGTCTGGCGGATATCAGGGTTACGCTGCTGGCGAGCGATACCGCCGATTCAATAGCAGATACTTTAGTCAACTCCATACATGACCACGCAGGTTAGTGAACAAGATCGCGGCATATTTGTCGCACTGATCGGAGATGGCAGACCGCCGTTACTCTTTACCGGGGTAGCTCTGGTTCTTTCGGGCTGCTTTGCTTTGTTCCTCTCAGCCAGTGGTGAAATTCTTCCGCACGACATTCATTTTCTCGGCATGACAGCTGACCAACTTTGCGCCGTCAGAAATTGTCGTGTGGTGCATTTCATGTTTCATGATCGCGTGGCCTTTGGCGGGGCGCTGATTGCAATTGGTTCGCTTTACATGTGGCTCGTTGAGTTTCCGCTGCGCGGGCGCGAACCGTGGGCGTGGTGGGTACTGGTTGTGAGTGGAATTTCTGGTTTCGGAAGTTTTCTGGCGTATCTTGGTTACGGTTACCTCGACACCTGGCATGGCGTTGCCACAATGTTCCTGCTGCCACTGTTTCTGGTGGGGTTGATCAAGTCACGTTCAACCCTCAACCAGCCGGAGAGTATCGGATCTTTGACCAAACCGGGCCGGCGCGTTTCCTGGACATCATCGTTTGGCATTGGTCGCGCACTTCTCCTGGCCACTGCGCTAGGCATGGTGTTCGGTGGTGCTACGGTGATGACCTTCGGCATGACCCGGGTCTTCGTGCCGCAGGACTTAACGTTCATGGGCATTTCACGCGAAGAGTTGCAACAGATCAGTCCGCGCTTGATTCCGCTAATTGCGCATGACCGGGCCGGCTTCGGCGGTGCAATTTGCACTGCCGGGATTACGGTACTGTTTTGTGTTTGGTGTGCTCGTCCATCCCGAAGTTTGTTTCAAATATTGCTGGTCACCGGCATCGTGGGGTTTGGGACGGCAATCGGAGTTCATCCCGTGGTCGGTTACAACGACCTTATCCATCTTGCACCGGCGATTCTGGGCGCATTAATGTTCGCGATTGGCATCGTCTTGTGCTGGAAAACGATGCTAAGTGGTCCAGCGAGTAACCTCTCAGGTTAGGAACCCGGTCTCGCATCAGGCCATGACAAATGCAAAATAATGCGAAATGACAAGTGATAACGAAATTCTTGTTCTTAACGCGGGCGGTGTGGTTGTTATATCATCCGCGCCATGCCGAAAATAGGTATGCTGCTCGTAAAGATCATTGCGACCTGTCTGGCATTACTAAGCTTTGCCGAAACAACCTCGGCTCAGCGAGTCGTGCCGACGCCCGAGCATCCACCGATGGTGTCGAAGCAATTCGATACTGACAAAGAAACACTCTACGCCGCTTTCTCATCGAATAAGAGAGGCCCGAGCCCGGAGCAACAGGATCGCGCGTACCGCACTGCCAAAGAATACGTCAGACTGTACGGCGGCGAAGAGGACAACTACGTCAAAGAGGCTCGCGAGTTCGTCGCTTTCTTCGAAAGAGAGGTTAAGCAATACGAGGTCTACAAAACCTACTCCGCAAAGAACTACACAAAGTCTTTTGAGCTGGGCCGGCCGTTGCTGAAGACGAATGCGGACGACTTCCTTATTCTCGGCATAATGGCCGAAGCCGGTTACGACAATGCAGTAGCGGGCAACGCAACTTTGAACGAAGAGACGATTGGTTACTTGCGCCACGCAATCCAATTGCTGGAAGCTAGAAAAGTTGTAAAGTTCGATCCGTTTAAAAGCTTCGATGCAGCCAACGGATATCTCAATCTAGCCTTAGGCTGGTTCCTGAAAGACAAGTCGCCCGTTGAAGCAGCCGCAGCTTTTACCAAGGCCGCGCAGCCGAAGACGCCGTATGCCAGAGATCCTTTGCTTTACTACCGTCTGGGAGTCGCCTTGTTAAAGGGAGAGTTCGCGCAACTCTCGAACGAGTACAACGAAAAATTTGGTGCGCAACGAGCATCGGCTGAACAGGCAGAAATGTTTGCGCGCATCACCCACGTCGGCGAGCGAGCGATTGATGCTTTTGCTCGTTCGCTAGCGTTAAGCGATCCCAGGAATGCGGGGTCAAACGCCGGCTCGACTCAGTTGACTCCGGAATTTCGGGCGAAGGTGCTAGAGCAGTTGACCGCGTTGTATAAAGGACTGCACAACGACTCCGACGCTGGCCTGCAGGAATTACTCGCTACTGTTCTCTCCAAACCTCCGCCGCCATAGCACTGAGTAGATGGGCGGTCTACCGACTAAAGAAAAATGAAAATCATCATACCCGGCGGCGCGGGCCAAGTTGGGACTGTGCTGGCACGCGCCTTCCAAAAGCGCGGCGATGAAGTAGTTGTGTTAAGTCGATCAAGGAGCGACAGTCAGGCGTGGCGTGTGGTTACCTGGGACGGCGAAACTCCTGGTGAGTGGGCCAACGAGATTGACGGCGCCCTTTCCAGCACAGTGGGATCCGAAGCTTGGAATTCACGTGACTTGAAGTCGCG
>JADMIO011618374.1_pt1 | contig 77479 bp, 64 predicted proteins | sample 8958161 | NCBI WGS metagenome assembly JADMIO01 (sample SAMN16585339, study PRJNA669376) | soil metagenome | isolation source: Crop rotation soil | place: USA: Cullars Rotation, Alabama | collected 2011
GCCGCGACTTCAAGTCACGTGAATTCCAAGCTTCGGATCCCACTGTGCTGGAAAGGCCGGCCAGCATGCGCCAGGTCGGCAAGGGTGTGGTGCGTTCACTTTGGGCGTCAGACTGCACCGCGGCGAGCAACAGCTCGCGCGCACCGGCGTAGTCTTGCGCGAAGTAGCGCGCCGGTGCGCGCAGCGCGAGCACATCGGCATTGCTGCCGCCAGCCTCCGCATAGCGCTGCAGCCAGCGGGCCGCGGGCGCGTATTGCTTGGCGCGGTACAGCGTCTGGCCCATCGAGGCCAGCGCCTGCAGCGCCTCGGCCGCATCGAGCCGCTGCGCCGCGAGCACCGCTTCGAGCGCCAATTGGGCGAGCGCGAGGTCGCCTTGCTGCAAGGCTGCGGCGGTGCGCAGGCGCTGCCACATGAAGGCTTCGTAAGCGTTCAGCGGCCCCAGCTTCTCGGCCACCTGCAAGCGCTGCTGGGCCTGCTCGCCCTGGCCCGCGCTCACCAGTGCCTGCGCTTCATTCAGCACCGCGCCGATGGCCGGCCGGGCTGCATCCGCGGGCAAGGTCGCGGCATGGGCGGCCAGCGCGCCGGCGAGAAGCCACGAAGCGCCCACCAGGAGCGGTGCAAGACGGCGGGAAGCGATCATGGGCGTGTTTCCAAGATTAATACCAGAAGCATACCAATATATCCAACGATGTCGACGCTACCTCGACAAGATTGGTATGCTATTGGCATTAGCAAAGTCGCAGCAACCCCCCGGTAGAACCACCCGCTCGCTGGGGTGCATTTCCGGCTTGCGGCGGGCCGCCCATCGCGGCTTCAATGCCGGATTCGCGCAGCCGACGCAATCGGCGCATTCGATGGAGGGTGGAGGATTGGCGCAGCTGATCGCGGTGGACGTGGGCGGCACGCATTGCCGCGCCGCCTTGTTCGATGGCGATCGCATCGCCTGGCGCATGAGCGTGCCGACGCCGGCGCAAGAAGGGCCCGAGGCCGTGGTCGACGCCGTCACCGCGTTGCTGGCGCCGTGGCGTGATGACGCGAAGCTGCCGGTGGGCGTTGCCGTCGCCGGCTTTGTCGTCGAAGGCCGCGTCACCGCGCACCACGGCCTGCGCGGCTGGGAGGCCTTTCCGCTGGGCCAGGCCCTGAGCGATCGCCTGCAGCGCACGGTGCCGGTCTTCAACGACGCGCGTGCGGCCGCGTGGGGCGAATACCGCCGCGGCGCGGGCCAGGGCTGCCGCGAGTTCTGCTTCGTCACCGTCTCCACCGGCGTGGGTGCCGGCCTGGTGCTCGATGGCAGGCTGCACCTGGCCCGCAACGGCCTCGATGCCGAACTCGGCGAGACGCTGGCCGTCGACGGCCGCACCCTCGAAGAACACGCTTCAGGCACCGCGCTCACGCGCCGCGCGCTTGCACTGGGGCATGCCAACGCCAGCGCGCTTTGCGACGCGGCCGATTCCGGCGAGCCGCAAGCCGAGGCGGCGCTGCGCCAGGCAGTGGGCGCGCTCGCGGCCAAGCTGGCTGACATGAGCGTGCTGCTCGGCGTGGCGCGCACCGCCGTGGGCGGTGGCCTGGGCCTGCGCCCGGGTTACCTCGCACGGCTGCGCAGCGCGTTGCACAGCTGGCCGGCGCTCTATCGCCATGAGCTGGTGCCGGCCGCGCTCGGCGGCGACGCCGGCCTGCACGGCGTGGCGGCGCTGCTTTCCGCTGCCTGATCCGGTGGGCCGTGATGCCGATCGCATCACCGCGCGCCTCAGCTGCTCGGCCCGGCGCGCGATCGCCTATGCTGGGCAACCCGCCCGAAGCGATCCCGCCGCCCACTGCCGTGTCCTCCACCGCGCCGCCTTTCGTCCATCGCCGCTGGCCCTGGTGGGCCGCCTCGCTGGTGTTGACGCTGGGCCTGTTCGTCTCGTCGACGCTGGGCTGGCTGTGGTTCCTCGACCAGCGCGAGCAGAAGGCGCGCAGCGCGGCGCTCGATGGGCTGTGGCTGGAGCAGACCATCCAGCAGACGCTGGCGCAGCATCAGCACATCCTCGGCAACTGGGCGCACGACGTGGCGCCGCCCACGCCCGCGGCGCTGGCCGAGTTCATCGCCCGCATCGATGGGCTGATGAAGGAATACCCGGCGCTGGTGGCGATCGATTGCATCGACAAGAATGGCCGCCGCCTCGCCGGGCTGCCGGCCTACACCGAGCGGCCGAACCACCTGCCGCCGCTGAACGATCCGCTGATCGCCAGCGCCGTCGAGCGCGCCCACACGTTGGGCGAACCCGAGTACAGCAAGGTGATCGAGCAAGGCGCGCCGCTGTGGGTGCTGGCGGTGCCGATCGGCGACGAGGGCCCGAAGGAAGGCCCGAGCTACGGCACGCTGGTGGCCACCTACGACCTGGACCGCGTGCTCGAGCAGGAGACGCCGTGGTGGTTCGTGCAGCGCTACGACCTGGCGCTGGTCGATCGCCAGGCCAAGCACCTCGCTCCGCGCGACGGCGCCTTGCCGGCTGAAGGCAACGAGCGTCTGCAGTTCGCCTTCGGGCCGGCCGACAGCGGTCTCGCGCTGTGGGTGGGCCCGCACCCGAGCGGCCATCCCTCCACGCTGCTGGCCGGCTTGGCCGCGGCGGTGGTGGCCTTCGGCCTGCTGATCGTCGCGCTGCTGCGGGTGCTGCAGCGCTGGCTGCGCGAGCGGCTCGCGGCGCAGCAGGCGCTGGCCGATGCCCTGCGCTTTCGGCAGGCGATGGAGAACTCGCTGTTGACCGCGCTGGTGGCCTTCGGGCGCGATGGCCGCATCCTCTTCGCCAACCCGGCGCTGGGCCGCATGCTGGGTCTGGACAGCGCAGCGCTGGTCGGCAGCCGTGCGCCCTTCCCCTTCTGGCCCGCCGAGCGCCACGCCGAGAAGCGCGCCGAATGCGAAGCCGCGCACGCGGCCATGATGCGCGGCGCCAGCCCGCCCGCCGGCCAGGCGCTGACGCTGCAACGCGCCGACGGCTCGCTGCTGCCGGTGCGGATGTTTGCCGCGCCGCTGGTGGGTGGCGAGCGCGAACCGCAGGGCTGGATGGCCTCGCTGCACGACACCAGCGCCGAGCACGAGGCGGCCCGCATGGCCCGCGAACGCGACGAGCTGCTGCAGCGCAATGCGCGCCTCGCCAGCCTGGCCGAATTCGCCTCCGGCATCGCGCACGAGCTGAACCAGCCTCTGGCCGCCATTGCCAACTACGCCGCCGTGGCCGACAGCGTGCTGACGCAGCCGAGCCCGGCGCTGGCCAAGGCCGGCGATGCGGTCGCGCGCATCGGCGAAGAGTCGCGCCGCGCCGGCCGCATCGTGCAGAGCCTGCGCGGCTTCATCCAGAAGCGCCGCGTCGAGCACAGGCGCCATCGGGTGCGGGCACTGCTGGCCGAGCCGCTGCTGCTGCTCGAGCCGCTGGCGCAGCGCCTGCGCGTGCGCATCCGGGTGCAGGCCGAGCCCCCCGAGATCGAGCCAGAGATCGACGGCGACGGCGTGATGATCGAGCAGGTGCTGGTGAACCTGCTGCGCAACGCGCTCGAATCGCTCGACGCCGCCGACGGCCGGCCTTTGCCCGCCGATGCGGTGAGCGTGCACCTGCATCAGAGCGACGGCCAGGTGGTCGTCGCAGTGGCCGACCGGGGCCGCGGCCTGCCTGATCCAGACCAGCTCTTCCAGCCCTTCTACACCACCAAGCCCGACGGCATGGGCCTGGGCCTCGCGATCTGCCGCACGGTGATCGAAAGCCACGGCGGCCGGCTCTGGGCCGAGCCGCGCGAAGGCGGCGGCAGCGTGTTCCATTTCCGCCTGCCGCTCGCGGCCGATGCCGCAGCGGCGGCCGCCCCGCCCCCTTCCACCGTCACGCCCACCATCGAATGAGCCAAGTTTCCGCCACCATCGCGCTGATCGACGACGACCCGGCCGTGCGCCGCTCGCTGGCCATGCTGCTCGACACGCGCGGCTGGGCCTGCGAGGAGTTCGAGCGCGCGCAGGACTTCCTCGACGACACGCGGCCCGAGCGCTTCCACTGCCTGGTGCTCGACGTGCGCATCCCCGGCATGAGCGGGCTCGAGCTCTTCGACGCCCTGGCCCGGCGTGCCCAGCGCACGCTCGCCTACCTGCCGCCGGTGCTGTTCCTCACCGGCCACGGCGACATCCCGATGGTGGTGCAGGCGCTCAAGCAGGGCGCGGCCGATTTCCTCGAGAAGCCGGCCGACCCGCGCACGATGCTCGATGCGGTGGGCCGCGCGCTGGCCACCGACCGCGAAGCGCGCCGCGCGCACGAGGCCCGTGCCGGGCTGGTCGCCTCCATCCAGGAGCTCACGCCGCGCGAGCGCGAGGTGCTCGGCGAGATGATCGAGGGCTACCTCAGCAAGCAGATCGCCACCCACCTGAACATCAGCACCAAGACGGTCGAGGCGCACCGCCTGCGCATCTACCAGAAGTTCAACGTGCACACGAGCATGGAACTGGCCGCGCGGCTGCGCGACGTGCCGCCCAGCTTGTGGAAGGGCGCGGCGGCCTAACGCTTCAACAGCACGCGGTCGACGGCGGCCGTCACCTCGTCGAGGAAGGCCTCGCGCAACGCGGCGCGCTCGGTCCACGGGTAGCGCTTGTTGACGAGCGCCGCTTGCAGGTAGCCCAGCATCATCGCGAAGCGGATGTCGCCGGCCAGCTTGGCGTGCGTCAAGGGCGCACCGATCGCGCGCGCCACGCCGGCCGTCATGTCCTGCGCCATCTGCAGCAGTTCGGCGTAGACAGGCGCTGCGGTCCAGGGATGTGCCGCGTCAGCCTCGCCTGCGGCGGCCGGCTTCTGCGTGGTGCGGTCGGTCTGGTAGACCAGCCGAAAGTGGTCGGGATGCGCCTCCCAGTAGCCGATGAACGCATCCATCCAGGCGCGCTGGCGTGCATGCGCGTCGCGCTGCGCGTTCACCGCCGCGCGCATCTCGTCGCAGGTGGCGCGCAGCACCGCCTGCCACAGCCCGCGCAGCAGCTCGGCCTTGTCGGCGAAATAGCGGTAGGGCGTCATCACCGATACCCCGACCTGCTGGGCCACCGCCCGCATCGTCACCGCGGCCAGCCCACCGGCTGCGAAGAGGCCCATCGCCGCCTCCAGCAACTCGCCCCGCAGGGCCTCGGCGTCGGCGGCACTCCCGCGGCGCACGCGCTTGCGCGCCGGCGCCGCAGCGGGAGAGGGGGAATGCGGCATCAATTCACAACCCTGCTCGTGCGGTAGGTTTCATTTATATCTAAATTTACACGTTACTTTATCATTCAATTTGTTCAATTTGCTGTCCAATCGGTCGACATGGATCGCATGAGATTCCCCTTGAGGCTGAGCGCCTGCACGCGTCCGTCCAGCGTCGGCACGCTGCTGGCGCTGTCGATCGCCGTGTTGATCGCGACGGCGGTCTACCTCGGCGCGCGCCAGCGCGAGCAGGTCTACGCCACGGCCAGCCGCAGCCTGGTGGACGTGTCGGTCTCGATGGAGGCCGCCATCGGCGCCTCGCTGGAGCAATCGATGTCCAGCCTGCGCGGCCTGAGCGAAGACCTGGTGCCCGACCGGCTCGACGCCGCGCGCAGCGAAGCCGCGCTGGCGACGCTGCGCACCGCGATGCGCTATGACTCGACCTCGGCCTTCCTGGGCGTGCGCACCCCGAGCGGCCTGTGGATCGTCGGGCGCGACGGCGTAGCCCCCGGCGAGGCGCGAAGCGAAGCGATTGCGCGCGCCCTTCCCGCGCCTGCAGGTGGCGTGCACCTGAGCGCGCTGGTGCAGTTGCCCGGCGATGCCACCTGGTACCTGCCGCTCGATCTGGCGGTGGCCGGCTCCACCGGCACGCACCAGCTGTTCGCGCTGGTGCCGGCACGCGGCCTGCTGCAAGGCTCCGAGAGCCTGCGCCTGCTCGACCAGAGCTTCGTCACGCTGGCCGGCACCGATGGCCAGCGCCTGCTGCGCTACTGGCAGCACGGCGACGAGTTCAAGCCCAACGGCCCGGCGCTGTCCGAGTCGTCGCTGCAGACCATCCTCGGCCAGCGGCGCGGCTGGTTCATCGCGCAGAGCCCGCTGGACGGGCAGCAGAAGATCTTCGGCTTTGCCACTTCGGCGCGGCTGCCGCTGCTGGTCAGCGTCGCGGTGCCCACGGCGTCGCTCGATCGCCAATGGATCGCGGCCTTGGTGGCACCGGCCATCGTGCTGCTGCTGGGCATCGGCACCATCGCCGTGTTCGGCCTGCGCCTGATGGCAGCCGTCGGCGCGCAGCGGCGCCAGCAGTGGAAGGAAACCTGGCTCGCCAACCACGACAGCCTGACCGGCCTGCTCAACCGCGATGCTTTCGTGCGCACGCTGGGCGGCCTGATCGAGCGCGGCCAGGGCGAGCCGCTGCTCGTCGTCGTGATGGACCTGAACCATTTCAAGGACATCAACGAGACGCTCGGCCATGGTGCCGGCGACGAACTGCTGCAGGTCCTCGCCGGCCGGCTCGAGCAGCTGCTGGACAAGCGCAACGCGGTGCTGGCCCGCCTCGGCGGCGACGAGCTGGCGCTGTGCATGCCGCTGGCCGAGCTGCACGCGCCGCTGGAAGAGTTCTGCGCAGGGCTGCAGCACCGCATCGGCCACCACGTCGTGGTCGGTGGCGTGGGCCTGGAAGTGACCGCCAGCATGGGCGCGGTGACCTACCCGGCCGACGGCCGCAACGCCGCGGAACTGCTGCGTTGCGCCGACATCGCCATGTACGCCGCCAAGGACGAAATGAAGCCCTTCATGCGCTACGAGGCCATGCTCGACAGCTTCACCCCCGAAGCACTGGCGTTGAAGGCCGAGTTCACGCAGGCGCTGCGCGACGGCATGCTGAACCTCGTCTACCAGCCCAAGCTCAGCCTGGCCAGCGGCCAGCTCGTCGGCGTCGAAGCACTGTGCCGCTGGACCCACCCGACGCGCGGCCCGATCCCGCCCGTGCGCTTCATGCCGCTGGTCGAATCGACCGAGCTGATCCACCCTTTCACCGCGTACGTGCTGGAGCGCGCGCTGCAGCAGGCCGCGCGCTGGCTCGCGGAGGGGCACCGAGTGCTGGTGGCCGTGAACATCAGCGTCAACAACCTGCTCGACCCGCAGTTTGCGAACAAGCTGGTGTCGGTGCTGCGCGAGTGGGGCGTGCCGCCCGAGCTGCTCGAGCTGGAGGTGACCGAAAGCGCGGTGATGCGCCAGCCCGACGTGGTGCAGAAGCGCCTGCGCGCGATCCACGACCTCGGCGTGAAGCTCTCGATCGACGATTTCGGCACCGGCTACGCATCGCTGGCCTACCTGAAGAGCCTGCCGGTCGATTCGCTGAAGATCGACCGCGTCTTCGTGTCGCAGCTCGACGCCGACGAGGCCGACCGCCGCATCGTCAAAAGCTCGATCCAGCTCGCCCACGGCTTCGACATGACGGTCGTCGCCGAAGGCGTGGAATCGGAAGCCGCGGCCACGCTGCTGCGCCAGTTCGGCTGCGACATGGCGCAGGGCTTCCATTTCGCCAAGCCGATCTCCGCCGCCGAGATCGAGGCCTGCTGGCTGGGCCGCTCCCACGCACTGCCGCTGCTTTCCTGACCATGAAGAAGGTGATGCGCGAGCTGGGCGGGACCGGCCTGCTGATCGTCTGCGCCGCGGCGTTGCTGCTGCCGGTGGGCGGCCTGATGGCGCTCGACGCGATGGGCGTGTTCGACGTCGCCGCCAGCAGCGCCTCCGGCCCGCGTCGCGCCGGCCCCCCGCCGGCCTGGACGAGCCCGCTGAACTTCACGGCGCAGACGGGCGACGGCTTTCCGGTGACGCTCGAAGTGGCGATCGACGCGCCCGACGGCGCAACGCTGCACGAGCTCTCGACCGACACCGCCCAGCTCACGCTGCTGCTGAAGCTGCAGGTGGGCTCGATGCAATCGAGCGAGCTGAAGGGCCCCGGCGGCATCGAGCGCCTGCGCGAACGCATGCTCGAAGCAGTGCGCAACCGCATGGGCGGTGAAGACGACGACGACGATGTGCTGGTGCGGCAGGTCGCGATCGGCAACCTGATCGTTCGCACACCTTGATCAGAAGCGGTATTCGATGCTGTTGAAGTTCGCGGTGGCGAAGGCGTAGAGGAACTGCAGCTCCTCGGCGCCGTCGTTGCGGATGCCGTGCTCGGCATCGCCGGGAATGAACACCAGCGTGCCCGCATCGACCTTGCGTGGCACCCCATCGATCGTCACGGTGCCGCGGCCGGCGAGCAGGAAGTAGGTTTCGGGTTGCCTGTGCCGGTGCAGGGCCAGGTGCTCGCCGGCCTTGAGCCGTGCCACGCCCATCACCATGTCGGCGCCTTGCGCAGCATCGAAGGGATCGCCGAGCAGTTCCTTCCAGCTCACGCGGCCGCGCTCGGGCACCTGCTCGGTGGGCCAGCCTTCCCAGTCCTGGTCGGCCAGGTGGCGGATGATCGGCGGCATGCGCTTGCTCGCCCTCAGCGGCCCGACTTGTAGCGCAGCCAGGCCTTGTTGTAGGCCCTCAGCAGGTCATCTTCCTGCGGCGTGTACGAGAACAGCTCGGCCATGAAGGCGTCGCTCAGGTACAGCGTCGGGTCGTTGGCCAGCTCGGGCGCGACCATGCTCTTGGTGGCCATCACCGCGCTCGGGTAGGTGATCTGGTTGGTCGTCTCGGCGGCGATGTCGGGCTGGAGCAGGAAGTTGATCCACTTGTAGGCGGCTTCCTTGTTCACCGCGTCCTTCGGGATGCCCATCATGGTGAACCACAGGCCGCCCTGGCCCTTGGGCGAGATGAAGCGGATGTCGTAGTCGCGCCCCGCGGCCTTCGCGCGCCGCTTCATCACATGCACGTCGCCCGACCAGCCGTTGGCGATGCAGAGGTCACCGCCGGCGAAGTCGTTGATCATGTTGTAGGAAAACAGCTTCACGTAGGGGCGGATCTTCATCAGCTCCTTGTGCGCGTCGTCCAGGTCCTTCAGGCTCGTGCTGCCCGGGTCGCGCCCGAGGTAGGTGAGCATCGTCGTGTAGATCGACGACGAATCGATCAGCCCGATGCCGCACTTGGCGAACTTGGCTGCGTTCTCGGGCTTGAAGAGCAGGTCGAAGTTGGCGGCCGGCAACTCGCCGCCCCAGGCTTCCTTCGCGCGGGTCATGTTGATCACCAGCGCCTCGATGCCGTAGACATAGGGCACGCCGTAGCGGTTGCCGGGGTCGGTCAGCGCAACCTTCTTCATGATGCCGGCATCGAGGTTCGCCCGATTCGGGATCTTCGACCAATCGATCGGCTCGTAGATCCCGGCCTCGATCTGCTTGGACATGTAGTTGGAGCTGGGGTAGACCACGTCATACCCGCTGCGCCCCGACAGCAGCTTGGCCTGCAGCGTGTCGTCGCTGTCGATGATGCCGTAGCTGACCTTGATGCCGGTGGCCTTCTCGAACTTCTTCACCACCTCCGGCCCGATGTAATCGGAGAAGTTGGCGATGTTCAGCTGGCCCTGCGCTTGCGCGCCAGCGCAGCCGAGCGCCATCAGCACACCGCTACACCATGCGAGCGTCTTGCCGAAGAAGAACACCTCGCCGAATCGGGCCGCCGCGCGGCGGGGAGCAGGATCAGGGGCCATGAGCACAAACTCCAGGTCGACACTGAAGCGATCCTACTATACGATCGTCCAATAAGCACATCAGGGTATGTGCTGGCATTGCCAACCCACCTCGGCACAACGCAAGGAGACGAGCCTTGACCCCCGTGAATTTCGTGCAGTACCCGGCCACCCGCGACCCCGGCCACGATCCCCAACACCAGGCGCTGCGTGCCGCGCTGGCCGAGCACCGCCCCGGCTACGCGCTGCCGCGCAGCTTCTACAAGGACCCGGCGATCTTCCCGCTCGACATGCGCCATTTCGTGATGGCGCACTGGCACTGCGTGGGCCACGTGAGCATGGCGCCCGAGCCGAACGACTTCTTCACGGTCGACATCGCCGGCGAGTCGGCCATCATCGCGCGCGCCAAGGATGGCCAGCTGCGCGCACTGCTGAATGTCTGCCGCCACCGCGGCTCGCGCGTCTGCACCGAGAGCCATGGCAAGGCGCGCGGCGGCGTGTTCGTCTGCCCCTACCACGCATGGACGTACGACTGCGCCGGCACACTGCAGACCGCGCGCCTGGCGCCGGCCGATTTCAACAAGGAAGACCACGGCCTGAAGCAGCTGCCACTGCGCGTGGCCGAGGGGCTGATCTTCGTCACCTTCTCTGCCGAGCCGCTGGGCTTCGAGCATGTCGAGGAGGTGGTGGCCGCCTCGCTCCAGCACTACGGTTGGGGCCAAGCCAAGGTGGCCGCGCGGCGCCTGTACATGATCGACGCGAACTGGAAGCTCGTCGACGAGAACTACCAGGAGTGCTACCACTGCGGGCCGGCGCACCGCGAGTATTCGAAGCGCCACGTCTTCGCGCGGCCGCAGGAAGCGCGCGTCGAGCCGGATGACGCGATGCGCGCGCGCGACCGCGAGCTCGGCATCGGGCTCGACGACGTCGACCATTTCGCGCTCTCTGCCCGGCCGGGCCAGGAAGCGGCCGACTGCAGCCGCTCGGCGCTGATCGAAGGCTGCGTGACCGGCAGCGAAGACGGCAAGCCGGTGGCGCCGCTGATGGGCGCCTTCAAGGGCAAGGACTACGACGGCGGCTTCATGTTCGTCGACTTCGGCGTCACCACCAACTGCGTGGCCTACCCCGACTACGGGCTGATCTACCGGACCGTGCCGATCAACGTCGACAAGACCGCCTTCGAGCTGATCTGGCTGGTCGACAAGGACGCCCAGGAAGGCCGCGACTACGACGTCAACAAGCTGATCTGGATGTGGGACTACACCAGCATGGAAGACAAGAAGATCATCGAGCTGAACCAGGCCGGCGTGAATTCCGCCTTCTTCCAACCGGGGCCGTATACGCCGATGGAAGACGATGCCGCTCGCTACATCGAGTGGTACCTGGACGCGATGAAACGCGTCTGAACGGCCGCGCGGCACGGCCGGCCCCACGGGCCGGCCTTGGGATTCAAGCTGGGGCCCCCGCTCGGAGGGGGCTCGGGGGAGCTGAGCAGACAGCGTCGGCCGCTTTGCGGCCTGACGCTTAGGAGCCTGAACCCAGGCTCCTAAGCGTCCGCCAGTGCGTCGTCGATCTTGTCCTTGACCTTGTGCAGGCCTCGCAGCAGCGAGGTCTGGTCCATCATCGCCTGCGGGGCGATCTTGCCGACGACTTCCTCGAGCTGCTCGGGCTTCTTGATCAAGGTCTCGGCCAGCACCGAGAGCACGCTCACATAGCGGTGCGAGGCGTGCGGCAGGCGCAGCGTGGCGTGCGTGGTCACGTGGAAGCGCACGCAATTGACCGTGGCCGCCGGCAAGCCCCACTTCTCGCACAGCCGGGCGCCGACTTCGGCGTGGTCGGTTTCGAAGGTGCGGCGCTCCAGGTCGACCAGCGCCGTGTCATCGGCACCGGCGTTGCGCAGCAGGGCCGGGTAGCTCTCCGGCGCATGGGCGTAGAGCACGGCCTTGCCGCATTCCTCGAACAGGCCGGCGGTGTGGGCACCCCAGGCTTCCATCGACAGCGCCTGCGCCAGCCGGCCCATCAGCAGGCCGCGCAGGCGCGCGCGCTCCCACAGCGCCAGCAGCTCGGGCACCTGCGGGAAGGCGTCGCGCAGCGTCGTCTCATAGGCGATCGCCGAGATCTCGCGCATGCCGAGGAAGGTCACGGCCTGCTGCACGCTCTGGACGCGGCCGCGCAGGCCGTAGATTGGCGCGTTGATGGCCTGCATCACCGCGGCCGCCAGCGAGAGGTCGGTCTCGATCAGCGCGCTGACCTCGGACAGGTTCACGTCCGGCCTGCCCAGCAGGTCGGACAGCTGCAGCATGGTCTGGGGGTGGGCGGGGAGCTTGAGTTCAATCTTCACGGGAGCGCTCCGGGATACGGCAGGGAGTCGATCGGGATCCTGGCATGTTCGCCGGCCGAGGCGCTCACGATACGCGGAAATGGGCCGGAAGTCCGGCGCTGTTCACATTCGGCGCCACCGGGCGTCGCAGGCGCACAATGGGCGCATGCTGGCATTCGAATCGGCGTGGCGGGTGCTGATGACGGAGCACGCGCAGATCCGCGAGCTGCTCGACGCGATCGACCGCGCCGTGGCAGCGCCCTCGTGGCGCCAGCCCGGCCACGCTCTGGAGGCCTTGCGCGGCCTGCTGGAGCGGCTGAAGGCCTTCGACAGTGCCACCCACCGGCCCAAGGGCGAGACGCTCGTGCGCCTGCTGCGCGGCAAGTCAGCCGATACCGATGCGCGGCTCTCGGCCCATGAGCAGGAGCAGGCGGAGTGCGACCGGCTGCTCGATGAGGCCCGGGCTCTGCTGGGCGAAATGAACCGTGGCCGGCCTGCCACGGCCGACGAAGCCGCGCAGCTGCTGGGCCGCCATCGCCGGCTGCTGCTCGATCACCTGGCGCGTGAAGACACCGAGCTGCGTGCCACCGCGGCGCGCTGGCTGACCCCCGAGGATTGCTCGGCCATCGTGTCGTCGATCTCTTCCGTGGTGCACCCGGCGCGGCGCGGGAACACCGCAGAGCGCTGAAACCGCCTGCCCGCTCTCAGTGGAACAGGCGGGCCCACAGTGCCGGCCCGGCGAGCCACAACCAGGCGCCACCGAGCGTGAGCAGCGCCACGAAGACCGCGGCGCTGCCGCAATCCTTGGCTTTGGCGGCCAGCACGTTGTATTCCGGCGTGGCCATGTCGACCACCGCCTCGACGCCCGAATTGAGCAGCTCGGCCGCCAGCACCAGCGCCATCAGCACCAGCAGCAACACGGTCTCCAGCCGCGGCAGCTGCAGCCACAACGTGAGCGGCGCGAGCAGGGCCATGCAGGCCAGCTCCTGGCGGAAGGCCGCTTCGTCGCGCCAGGCGCTGCGAAAGCCTCGCTCGGAGAACTGCACCGCGCGCACGACCCGCAGGAAGCTGAAGGCGGTGGTGGACTTCATGGTCGACATGGCAGCTCCTTCGGGGGTGCGCAGAGGGTCGGGCCGCGATGGCTGCGATAGCCGCGGTGAGGGGCGCGGTGAGGGTCGCGGCGCCAGCCGGGCGGGCAGGTGCATCAGGCCGATGCTGAGCCAGACGGCGACGCTGAAATACAGGCTCATCCACACGACCTCGGTGTGCCAGTCCTGCCAGCTTTGCGTCACGGTCCAGCGGCCGGCGACATCGGCCAGGCCCTCGGCCAGGCCGAGGTACGGGCGCCCGTGCTCGATGTCGTGCACCCAGCGCGACCAGTACATCGGCACATCGACGCCGGCCATGTAGGCCACGTAGCCCACGCCCACGGCAAAGGCCAAGGCGATGGCCGGCCGCGCTTCGCGCCGGCAGCGCGACCACAGCAGCACCAGGCTGACCAGCAGCAGCACGACGCAGATGGCCCAGATCGACTCCTCGAACACGTGCCCGAGGTTGGAGGTGGTGAGCACCGCATACCAGGAGCAGGTCTCGGCCGCCGCGATGAGGGGCACGATGGCCCGCGCCAGGCCAACGGCCAGCGCGCTGCCGGTGACCTGGCCCACGCCGCGCAGCAGCAGGGCCCATTGGGCGGCGAAGCACAGCTCGGCCAGCGTGGCCACCGTGCGGCCGATGAGCACGCTCGACAGCCACGAGTCGACCATCGCCAGCCGCGGCACGTCGAACACGGGGAATGCGCTGCGGTAGGCGCAGCCCAGCACGTAGACCGCCGACAGCAGCATCTGCAGGCGCGCCGCGGCCCAGGCCTCAGCGCCGAGAGACGCCCGGCGGCGCCACAGCAAGTGCACCGACACGCCCCAGGCCGCGAGGTTGAACACGGCCACCGCGCACAGGCACCACCACCAGGTCAGGGCATCGTTCGGCATGGCTGCAACGGCGGCCTCAGTGGCCCTTCTTCGGCCGGCCGGTCTGGACCGGCTCGAGCTTGTCGAGCGCGGCCACCAGCGTCTTGGCATCCAGCGCGCCGAGCGCCCGCAATCCGGCCCGCACCAGCTCGCTCTTCTTGGCCGCCCGCTTGGCGCCGAGCGCCTTCGACTTCAGCGCCGCGATCAACGCGAAGTCGGCCTCGGTCATCGTGAAGCTGCCGCGCACGAGCTTCGGCCGCGGCGCATGCGCGGGCTTCTTCGAGGCCTCGGCAGCTGCATTCTTGGTGGACACGGAGAAATCGTATTACGGTATTACGGTAAATGCGGGTTATACGCCTTTGACACAACTTGGCAAGAATTTGTCATTGACGAGCCCCCGCGGCCGTCTGCCTAATGCCGCACCGGTGCTCACCCCACCCGGGCGAGACCAACAGGGAGCCACACGATGACCTTCCTCGCTTCGGTGCGCGCGTCGACGCGCGTCCTGCTCGCGGCGACCTGCCTGGCCGCGCCGCTGCTGGCGGCAGCCGCCCAGCCCGACGGCGGGCTGGCGACCTTCCGCGTCCTGCACGACTGGGACGGCTACGACGGCAACCTGATCGATTCGCCGCTGATCGTCGGCCAGGACGGCCTGCTCTACGGCGTCACGCCGTACGGCGGCTTGTTCGACGCCGGCGCGCTCTTCAGCGTGGCCCCCGACGGCACGGTCACCAAGCTGCACACCTTCGAGGTGGAGAGCGAAGGCGGCCGGCCGCATGGGCTGGTGCAGCTGAGCGACGGCCGCTTCTTCGGCACCACGCGCTACGGCGGCTGGAGCGGCCACGGCATGGCCTACCGCTTCGGTCTGCCGCATCGGTTGAAGGACAAGCACGACTTCCACGGCTGGGACGGCTGGAGGCCCACCTCGGCGCTGATCGTCGGTGCCGACGGCGCGCTCTACGGCACGACGGAGCTGGGCGGCGACACCCAGCGCGGCGGCGCTGTGTTTCGCATGACCATCGATGCCGGAGAGACCCAGGTCCTGCATTCCTTCCGCAAGGACGGCGTCGACGGCTACAAGCCGTTTTCGCGGCTGGTGCAGAGCTCGGATGGCGCCTTCTACGGCACGGCATCGAAGGGTGGCCGGCACGGTGGCGGCATCGCCTTTCGCCTGACGCTGCAAGGGGACTACCAGATCCTGCATGAGTTCGCTGGTAGCGACGGCGAGGAGATCCTCGCCGGCCTGACCGAAGGGCCCGACGGCGTGCTCTACGGCGTGGCCCGCAACGGCGGCGCGAACGGCGTCGGCACGCTGTTCCGCCTGAGCCGCGAAGGCGACTTCACCGTGCTGCTGTCATTCGAGCGCCACGCCAACGGCGCCCATCCGACGGGCGATCTGCTGCTCGGGCGAGACGGCTTCCTGTACGGCGTCACCATGTCGGGCGGCAGCGGCCACGGCACGATCTACCGCGTCGCGCCAGACGGCAGCTTCACGCTGCTGCACAAGTTCGCCGACGATGCGACCGAGGGCGGCGTGCCACTGGCCGGGCTCGTCGAGAAGGCCGACGGCGAATTCTTCGGCACCACGTCCGCCGGCGGCAAGTGGACCTGGGGGACGCTCTACCGCCTGCGCGTGAAGTAGCGCCTCAGCCCAGCAGGTGCGCGATGGAGCCGAGGCACACCGCCTTGGCCTCGTCGACGCTGAAGTACTTCGGGTCGAGCGACCACTGCAGCCACAGGCCGTCCATCAGGCCCAGCAGGCCGATGGCCTGCAGCCGGGCATCGAACTTCAGCTTGCGCTTGGTGGCCAGGCGCTCGAACAGCGTCTGGAACTTGGCGATGTCGGCCTTGTAGAGCGCGCGGTCGAGCCGCTTCAGCTCGGGGTTCTTCGGGATCACGCTCCAGAAGCCGAGCCAGATCGAGAGGTACTCCTGCTTGAACATCGCCGTGTTGAAGTTCATCGAGATGGCGGCGCGCAACGCCTCCTCCGGCTCGATGCTGCCTTCGAGCATGTCCTTCGTGTAATACGTCCACTCGTCGCACAGCTTGCGGTACGACTGCAGGATCAGCTCGTCCTTCGAGCCGAAGTGGTGGTTGATCAAGCCGCGCGAGACGCCGGCCTCCTCGCAGATGCGCTCGATCGTCGTGCCGGAGTAGCCGTATTTCGCGATCGAGCGGGTGGTGGCTTCGATCAGCATGCCGCGGCGCACTTCGGGCGTTTCGCGGCTGCGCGAAGGTGCCTCTTCCTTGGCGGCGGGCTTGGCCAGTCGGGGCGTGCGCTTGGCAGAAGGAGAGACGCTGGGCATCGGGGGCCTTGGCAACGAAGTCGGCGGATTGTAAGGATCAGCGCTCCACCGGCGGCGTCTGACGCCGGCGCGCTGGCAGGTAGAACGGCCGCTCGACAACCCACGCGCGCACGTTGCGCCGCTCCCAGTGCAGCTCGCGGTTCAGGTAGAGGTCGACCCACAGGTCGCCCTTCGCATCGCAGAACGGCGCGTCGATCTTGGCGATCGCGATGTTGCGCTTGCAGGTGGGCGACCACAGCGCGGCAGTGATCTCGCCGACCTGGTGCTCGTTGGCCTTGTCCGAATACACCAGCGAACCGTGCGCCGCGTGCTTGCCATCGAGCTCCAGGCCCACCAGCTTGCGCTTCACGCCGCGTGCCTTCTCGGCCACCAGCGCGCGCCGGCCGGTGAAGTGGCCCTTCTCCAGCGCCACCGTCCAGTCGAGGTTCAGCTCCCACGGCGAGCTCTCGCGGTTCAGGCGGATGGTGTGCATGCACGAGATGAAGTCGACATCCGGCAGGATGAAGCCGGCCTCGATGCGCGCCATGTCGAGCGCTTGGTAGCCGATCGGCCGGATGCCGCGCTGGTGGCCCGCGCTCATCAGCCGGTTCCACAGCAGCTCCGCGCCTTCGGGCGCGATCCACACCTCGTAGCCCAGGTCGCCGGTGAAGCCGGTGCGCGAGACCATCAGGTCGTGGCCTTCCCACTTGTGGTGCGACATGCCCATCGCCGTCAGCGTCTCCAGGCCTTGCAGGCCCATCGCGCGCAGCGTGACGTAGGACGTCGGCCCCTGCACCGCGAGCGCGGCCACCTCGGGCGTGACCTCGGTGATCGAGACGTCGTAGCCGATGGCCGAATCGAGCAGCCAGTCGAGCTGGCGCTCGGCGGTGCAGAGGCGGAACTCGTTCGGCCCGAAGCGGAACACCGTGCCGTCGTCGATCACGTGGCCGTTGTCGTCGCACCAGACGGTGTAGATGACGCGGTTGACCTTGAGCTTGCGCAGGTCGCAGGTGACCACGCGGTTGAGGTAGCGCTCCGCATCCGGCCCGGCAATGCGGTACTTGATCATCGGCGTCAGGTCGAACACCGAGCAGGTGTTGCGGATCGCGAAGTACTCCTGCTCGACGGACGAGTAGACATCCGGCACGCAGTAGCCGGCCCAGCCGACGTAGACATCCGTCTGCACCCACGGCTTGCTGGCCTCGTGGAAGGGCGTGTGCTTGAGCGGGCGGCGGTAGTGCGAGTTCGAGGGCGCGAGCACGCCCGGCAGGTTCGACAGCGCCGTCTGCCGCTGCGGCGAAGCGGGCGCAGCCGCTGGCGATGCGAAGGTGGTATTCATGCAATGGCCTCGCGTTTCGGTTCGGGGGCACGGATCGGTTCGGGCACCGGCGTGGCCAGCACCTGGCGCGCCGCGTTGCGGCCGGCGTGGCCCATCAGGCCGCCGCCGGGATGGCAACCGGCGCCGCAGAGGAAGTAGCCGGGCAGTGGCGTCGAATACTGGTGGGCGCGCGGGAACGGCCGGTTGACGAAGAACTGGTCGAAGTCCATCGCGCCCTGGTGCCAGTGCCCCCCGGCCAGGCCGAACTCGCGCTCGATGTCGATCGGCGTCAGCAGCTCGACAGCCACCAGCTGCTGGCGAATGCCGGGCGCGAGGCGCTCCAGCGTATCCAGCACATTCGCCTTCAGGATGGCGTGCGCCGCGTCCGGCTCCGGGCCCAGGTCGTAGGGCACGAACTGCACCAGCACCGACATCACATGCTGGCCGGCGGGCGCCAGGCTTGGGTCGTTGACCGAAGGCAGCGTGATCTCCAGCGCCGGCCGCTCGGGGATCTCGCGGTACTTCGACGGGTTGAACGCCAGCTCGAGGTGATCCATGCTGGGGCAGTAGACGATGCGGCCACCGAGCGCGCCGGCATCGAGCCCCGTGAAGCGCGGCAGGCCCTTCAGCGCCACGTGCAGCTTGGCCACCAGGCCGCGCGAGCGGTGGTGGTCGACGCGGCGCACGAAGCCCGTATCGAGGTGCTCGGGGCCGATCAGCTTCATGAAGCTCGATCGCGGGTCGGCGCTCGAGACCACGACCTTGGCGGCAATCGTTTCTCCCGAGGCGAGCCGCACGCCGATCACCTGGTCGTGATCGACCAGCACGCGCTCGACGCGCTCGCCCAGGCGCAGCTCGCCACCCGCAGCCTTCAGCGACGAGACCATCGCATCGGCCAGCGCGCCCATGCCGCCGGCGGGCTGGCACAGGCCCGAGGCACCCGCGCCCCGCTCGGCCGCCAGGCGCAGCAGCCAGGTCAACACGGTGCTCGGCGAGCGCGGGCCGTATTCGGCGCCGAGCGTGGCGTCAAAGGCGAGCGCTCCCTTCAGCAGCGGGTCTTCCAGGTTGTCGTCCAGCAGGTCGTAGGCGTTCATGCCGGCGATGCGCAGCAGCTCCTGCATGCCTTGGCGCCCGAGCATTCGCAGGCGCAGCGCGAGCTTGCCCAGCGCGATGCGATCCCCCCACGATTCCATCGTCATCTTTGGCGGCGTCATGCCGAGCACGCTCTGCACTACCTTGGCATAGCGGGCCAGGCGCTGGCGCAGCGAGGCGTAGGCCCGCGCATCCGCGGCCGTGAGGTTGGTGCCGATCGCCTGGGTGGCGTCAATGCGGCGTACAGCGCCGTTGTCGCCCAGCGCGTAGGTCGAGAGGTTCTTGCCGGCCATCTTCAGCCCGTGGCGCTCCAGCTGCATGTCGCGCACCAGCGCATCGGGCAGTCCGAACAGCAGGTGGGCACACGCCGAGACCCGGAAGCCCGGCGCGAACGGCCGCGTGATGGCGGCGCCGCCGGCCCGCGCCGAAGCCTCCAGCACCAGCACCTTCTTGCCCGCCTTGGCCAGGTCATGCGCACAGACGAGCCCGTTGTGGCCCGCGCCGATCACGATGACATCGAAACTCATTGCAGCGTCCTCCCCATGTCTTGCAGCACGCTGCGTGCAGCGTTGTGGCCAGGCGCGCCCATCACGCCACCTCCGGGGTGGGTGCTGGAGCCGCACATGTACAGGCCCTTCACCGGCGAGCGGTATTGCGCGTAGCCCGGCACCGGGCGGTTGAACATCAGCTGGTCCATCGTCAGCTCGCCCTGGAAGATGTTGCCTTCGGTCAGGCCCACCTCGTTCTCGATATCCCATGGCGTACGCACTTCGGCGTGCAGGATCAGGTCCTTGAAGTTGGGGCTGTGCTGGGCGATGGCGTTGATCACCGTGTCGCCGAAGGCCTTGCGCTTCTCGGGCGTCCACGGGCCATCGGCCAATTCATACGGCGCGTACTGCACGAAGACCGACATGTAGTGCTTGCCTTCGGGCGCCATCGTCGGGTCGATGATCGAGGGCAGCAGCATGTCCACATACGGGTGGCGCGACCAGCGGCCGGCCTTCCAGTCGTCGTAGCCGCGCTCCAGGTCGTCGATCGACTCGGAGATGTGCATGTCGCCCTTGATCGCGGTGGAATCGGCCGGCAGCAGCGGGAAGTGCGGCAGGCCGTCGAGCGCGATGTTCAGCTTGCCGGAAGAGCCGCGGATCTTGAAGCGCTTGACCACGTTGACGAACTCCGACGGCAGCTCCTTCTCGTCGATGCAGTTGAGGAAGGTGCGTTTCACGTCCATGTTCGAGACCACCGTCTTGGCGTGGATCTCTTCGCCGGACTTCAACGCGACGCCGAAGGCGCGCCCGTCCTTCACCAGGATCTGCTCGACGCCGGAGCTGACGCGGATCTCGCCGCCCGCATCCTTCAACGAATCGGCCATCGCCCGCGTGATGGCGCCCATGCCGCCGCGGGCAAAGCCCCAGGCGCCGACGGAATCGTCGATGTCGCCCATGTAGTGGTGCAGCAGCACATAAGCCGAGCCGGGCGACTTCGGGCCCAGCGCCGTGCCGATGATCGACGTGCCGGCGAGGAAGGCCTTGATCAGGTCGTTCTCGAAGTACTCGTCGAGGTAATCCGACGCGCTCATCGTGAAGAAGCGGATCGTGTCGTGCATGCGCTCTTCGCCGATGCCGTGGAAGTGCTGGCCGAGGTAGACGAGCTCCATCAGGTCGCGCGGCTTGAACGAGCACGGGTCGGGCGGCGTACGCATCAGCAAGGGTTTGATGAACTTGCAGTGGCGCATCACGTCGCGCGAGAAGCGGTTGTAGGCCTCGGCGTCGCGCTTGGAGTGGCGCTCCAGCTCGCGCCGCATCGCATCCTCGTGCGCATAGGTGGCCAGGCAGCGGCCGTCGCGGTGGAACACCGCGCCACCTTCGTAGGGAATCACCTGCAGGCCGTACTTCGGCAGCTCCAGGCCGCGCACGATCTCCTGCCGCAGCAGGCTGCACACGTAGGAGCAGTTGGAATAGGTGAAATCGGGGTGCAGGCTGCGGCTCACCGCCGCGCCGCCGATGTGGTCGTTGCGCTCGAGCACCAGCACCTTCAGGCCGGCGCGGGCCAGGTAGCAGGCGGTCGTCAGGCCGTTGTGGCCCGAGCCCACCATGATCACGTCGTGTTGCTGTTGATTGGGCATTCAATTGGCTCCGGAATGGCGCTTACTATACGAACGTTCAATGCCGCCGGCAACCGTCTTTCACGCCGTTCAAGGGTTTGTTCTGATCCGGGGCGGATTTCGCGGTATTCGGGTTCGAGGCCGATTGACGCTCGATCCTTATTGGCATATCGTTCAATAGAGTCGATTCTGGAAGTCTTCGAAAGACCCTTCTCATGGCTTACCCCCTGTCGTCTGAAACCCTCCAGTGGCAGCGCAAGGCGCGCGCCTTCGCTGACCAGGAGCTGATCCCCTTCGAGGAGATCGCCGAGTTCAACGAAGGCGTGATCCCGGCCGAGGCCAAGGCCCGCCACAAGCGCATCGCCCGCGAGCTGGGCTTCGCCCGCATGGATGCGCCCAAGGCCTACGGCGGCCTGGCGCTGCCGATGCTCGACCAGGTGGTGATCTGGGAGCAGCTCGGCCGCGTCACCAACGCGCTGTGCTGGTGCCTCTCCGAAGCGCACGACTGGATGTTCAAGGCCTGCAGCGAGGAGCAGATCCAGCGCTACGTGCTGCCCACCATGCGCGGCGAGCGCGTCGAGTGCTACGCGATCACCGAGGCCGACGCCGGCTCCGATAACGCGTCGATGAAGACCGCCGCCAGGCGTGAGGGCGACCACTACGTGCTCGACGGCGAGAAGTGGTTCGTCACCAGCGCCAACAAGGCCGACTACTTCTTCGTCCAGGCCGTCGTCGAGGATCCGGATGCGCCGCCGGGCGCGCACGCCCTCTTCTTCGTCGACAAGAACTCCTACGGCCTGACCGAGATCGACAACCCGCTGTTCGGCCACACCTTCAGCTCGCACCACCCCACCTACCGCCTGAAGGGCGTGAAGGTGCCGGTGGCCAACCGCATCGGCGAGCCCGGCGCGGGGATGGACTACACCCGCAGCTGGTTCCGCCGCGAGCGGCTGATGATCGCGGCGCGCTGCTGCGGCGCCGCCGAGCGGCTGATCGACATGGCGCGCGATTTCGCCGCCACCCGCATCGTCGGCGGGCAGCCGATCGCCGACTACCAGATGATCCAGGCCATGCTGGCCGACAGCCTGACCGAGCTCTGGGCCGCGCGCCTGATGACCTACGAAGCCGCGGCGATGCAGGATCGCGGCGAGGCGCTCGCCCTCGTCCACACCCACTGCTCGATGGCCAAGCTCTACGCCTCCGAGATGGCCAACCGCGTGGCCGACCGTGTGGTGCAGATCTTCGGCGGCCGCGGCTACATGCGCAGCAACGCGGCGCAGCGCTTCTGGCGCGAGCTGCGGGTCGACAGGATCTGGGAAGGCACCAGCGAAGTGCAGCGGCTGATCATCGCGCGCAGCCTGCAAAAGCGCGGCGTTCAAGGCATCCTGAGCGAATGAACGCCGTACCAAGACCCCCCAGACCGGCACCACCGGCCAGCGACGAAGGGTTCCTGCGCGTCGAGCGGGTGACCAAGCGCTTCGGCCAGGTCACCGTGGTCGACAGCCTGAACCTCTCGATCCGCCGCCACGAGGTCTTCGCGCTGCTCGGCAGCTCCGGCTGCGGCAAGACCACGTTGCTGCGCATGATGGCCGGGCTGGAGACGCCCAGCGCCGGCCGCATCGTGCTCGACGGGCAGGACATCACCGCGCTGCCGCCCTACCAGCGGCCGGTGAACATGATGTTCCAGTCCTACGCCCTCTTCCCGCACATGACGGTGGAGGCCAACGTGGCCTACGGCCTGAAGCGGGAAGGCGTGGCCAAGGCCGAGATCGCCGAGCGTGTGGCCGATGCGCTCGAGCTGGTGCAGATGCGCACCTACGCGCGCTACAAGCCGGCGCAGCTCTCCGGCGGCCAACAGCAGCGCGTGGCGCTGGCGCGCAGCCTCGTCAAGCGGCCGAAGCTGCTGCTGCTCGACGAGCCGATGTCGGCGCTCGACAAGAAGATCCGCCAGCAGACGCAGTTCGAGCTCGGCAACATCCTCTACAAGGTCGGCGTGACCTGCGTGATGGTCACGCACGACCAGGAAGAGGCGATGACGATGGCCGACAGGCTCGCGGTGATGAGCGAAGGTCACATCGTCCAGCTCGGCACGCCGGAGGAGGTCTACGAATCGCCGGCCACCCGCTTCGCGGCCGAGTTCATCGGCTCGGCGAATGTCTTCACCGGCGCGGTGGCGGATGGCGATTCGTCGCGCATCGAATGCGCCGAGCTGCCGCTGCCGCTGGCGTTGCCGAACCCGATGAACGCGCAGCCCGGTCGGCCGGTGACGCTCTCGGTGCGGCCGGAGCGCATCACGGTGGCGCTGGTCAACGGCGTGGCGCGGCCCAAGGCCGATGCCAACCAGGCCGAGGGCACGGTGGAGCAGATCGGCTACATGGGCAGCTACACGCTGTACTACATCCGCCTGCCTTCGAACCGCGTGCTGGTGGCGAACGTGCCGCGTGAGGTGCTGATGGCGATGCCGCACCAGCCGGATTACGGCGACACGGTCGAGCTGCGCTGGTCGCCGCGCAGCCTGGTCGTTCTCGGGTGATGTGATGAGCGCAGCCTCTCTCGCCATGCCGATCCCGCGCCGGCGCCGCTGGTGGCCGAAGGGCCGCACGCTGGTCATCGCGGTGCCCTTCGTGTTCCTGCTCGTCTTCTTCCTGCTGCCCTTCGCCGCGGTGGTGAAGATCAGCTTCGCCGATTCGCGCCTGGGCGTGCCGCCCTACACGCCGCTGTTCCTCTGGGTGCACGACAAGCTCACGCTGCACCTGAGCATGAAGGCGTATCTCGCGGTGCTGATGGACGACTTCTACTTCTGGTCATACATCAACTCGATCCGCGTGGCCTTCTTCACCACCGTGCTGTGCCTCCTGATCGGCTACCCAACGGCCCTCTTCATCGCGCGTGCGGCGCCCAGCCGGCGCGAGATGCTGATGATGGGCGTGATCCTGCCGTTCTGGACGTCCTACCTCGTGCGCGTCTACGCCTGGATCGGCATCCTGAAGGACGGCGGCCTGGCCAACGACCTGCTGATGTGGCTCGGCCTCACCCACGAGCCGGTTCACCTGATGCAGAACAGCTTCGGGCTGTACGTGGGCATGGTCTATTCCTACCTGCCCTACATGATCCTGCCGCTGTATGCGTATCTGGTGAAGATGGACGTGCGCCTGGCAGAAGCCGCCGGCGACCTCGGCGCCAAGCCCTGGCAGGTGTTCACCACCATCACGCTGCCGATGTCGCTGCCCGGCATCTGGGCCGGCTCGCTGCTCGTCTTCATTCCCTCGGTGGGCGAATACGTCATCCCCGAGCTGCTGGGCAGCCCGGATGAATTGATGATAGGCCGCGTGATGTGGGTCGACTTCTTCAACAACATCGCGTGGCCGCTGGCGGCCGCGGCCACCTGCGTGATGGTGGTGCTGCTGTTGCTGCCGATGGCCTGGTTCCAGCGCTTGCAAGACAAAGACCCGGTGGCCACGGCATGAAGAGCAACCGCACCCCCCTCTTCCCGCGCCTGTGGCTGGCGCTGGTCTACCTGTTCTTCTACGGGCCGATCGTCAGCGTCGTCGTCTACTCGTTCAACGATTCGGAGATCGCGAGCCTGTGGAGCCATGCGTCGTTGCGCTGGTACGCCAAGCTGCTGGAAGACGCCGAGCTGCTCGACGCCGGCTGGACGAGTCTGAAGCTCGCGCTGGCCACCGCCTTCGCCTCGGTCTTCATCGGTGCCTGGGCCGGCTATGTGCTCGCCCAGTACAAGCGCTTCTCGGGCCGCATGGTCTTCACCTCGATGATCAACGCGCCGATGGTGTTGCCCGAGGTGATCTCCGGCATCTCGCTGCTGCTGATGTTCGTCGGCATGGAGCAGGCGATCGGCTGGCCGGCCGGGCGCGGCATCGTGACGATGTGGATCGGCCACGTGATGCTGTGCGTCTCCTACGTGGCGATCACCGTGCAGGCGCGGCTTTCGGCGATGGACGAGTCGCTGCACGAAGCGGCGAAGGACCTCGGCGCCACGCCGTTGCGCGTGTTCGTCGACATCACGCTGCCGCTGATCTCGGCCTCGCTGGTCTCGGGCTGGCTGCTGAGCTTCACGATCTCGCTCGACGACGTGATCATGTCGGCCTTCCTCTCCGGCCCCGAAACCACGACGCTGCCGCTGGTGGTGCTCTCGCGTGTGCGCCTCGGGCTGGACCCGGAGATCAACGCCCTTGGCACGCTGTTCATCGTGCTCGTCGGCTTCATCGTCGTCGGCAACGGCTACTACATGATGAAGCGCGAGCAGAAGCGCGCCGCCGCGCTGCGCGCGCTCCCGCCCGACAGCTCGGCCACGCCTTCGGGCCTGCGGCCCGCTCCCTTCTCCTGACGGTCTCGGCTTCGCCCCAAGCCGCAGCCACGACGCAGACACGCGTGGCCCGAATGACCGTCAGGAGAACCCATGAAGACCCCGCATTTCAGCCAAACCCGCCAAGACGACCAGAAATTCTGGATGCATCCCTGGGAGTACATGCCCGAGGCCGGCCGCGCCGAGCGCACGATCATCGACCACGCCGAAGGCATCTATGTCTACGACGAATCGGGCGCCCGCCTGATCGACGGCCCCGGCGGCATGTGGTGCACGCAGATCGGCTACGGCCGGCGCGAGATGGCCGACGCGATTGCCGAGCAGATGCGCCGCCTCACCTACATGAACCCCTTCGCGCTGACCTCCGGCCCGCCGGCGCAGCTCGCCGCGCGCCTGGCCGCGATGGCGCCGGGCCGCATGAACCACGTCTTCTTCACCAACGGCGGCACCACCGCGGTGGAGACGGCGCTGCGCTTCATGCACTACTACAACAACGTGAAGGGCCGGCCGCTCAAGAAGCACATCATCTCGCGCGCCGACGCCTACCACGGCGGCACCTACCTCACGGGCCTCATCACCGGCAAGGATCGCGACAAGAACTTCTTCGACATCCAGGCGCCGTTCGTGCACATGCTCGGCAGCGTCAACCCGGCGCGCCGGCCCGAAGGCATGAGCGTGGAGGAGTTCTGCACCGCCAAGGTCAACGAGCTCGCCGCGAAGATCCTCGAGGTCGGTGCCGATCGCATCGGCGCCTTCATCGCCGAGCCGATCCAGGCTTCGGGCGGCGTGATCGTGCCGCCGGAAGACTACTTCCGCCGCTGCTGGGAGGTCTGCAAGCGGCATGACATCCTCTTCATCGCCGACGAGGTCGTCACCGGCTTCGGGCGCCTGGGCCACTGGTTCGCCTCGAAGGAAGTGTTCGGCGTCGAGCCGGACATCGTCACCTGCGCCAAGGGCCTGACCTCGGGCTACCTGCCGATGGGCGCCTGCCTGATCGCCGACAAGGTGTTCGACGAGGTGGCCGGCGAGCATGCCAGGGGCGGCTCCTTCGGCCACGGCTACACCTACTCCGGCCACCCGGTGTGCAGCGTGGCAGCCCTGAAGAACATCGAGATCATGGAGCGCGAGGACCTGCTCGGCCACGTGCGGGAGATGGCACCGCACTTCCTGGCGCGGCTGCACGAGCTGCGCGAGATCCCGCTGGTGTTCGACACGCGCGGGATGGGGCTGGTGGGCTGCGTCGAATGCACGGTGCGAGGCATCGAGCACAGCGGCATGAGCGATGAGGAGCTGCTGGCTTTCGACACGGATCTCGGCGCCCGCATCGACAGGCATTGCCAGGCGATGGGCCTGATGCTGCGGCCGATGGTCAACCTGTGCGTCTTCTCGCCGCCGCTGATCATCACCAAGGCGCAGATCGACACCATGTTCGACATCCTGCGCGAAGGCATCCTGCAGACGCAGAAGGAGCTCGAAGCCGAGCTCGGTTATTCGATCGCCTGAAAGGATCGTCCATGGGCAACCTGCTGCAAGAGAACATCGCGCGCGCCGACCGGCTGCACATCGAGGGCCGCGCCTTCATCGACGGCGCCTACACCGGCGCTGCCACGGGCACGCGCTTCGATTGCATCAGCCCCGGCGACGGGCGCGTGCTGCAGATGGTCGCGCGCTGCGGCGAGGGCGACGTGAACCGCGCGGTGGCCGCCGCGCGGCACCGCTTCGAATCGGGCGAGTGGTCGCGCGCCACGCCGCGCGAGCGCAAGGCGGTGCTGCTGCGCTGGGCCGCGTTGCTGCGCGAGAACGCCGGCGAGCTCGCGCTGCTCGAATCGCTCGACAGCGGCAAGCCGATCGCCGACACCGCCGGCAGCGACATCCCGCTGGCGATCTACTGCCTCGAATGGTTTGCCGAGGCCATCGACAAGCGCAATGACGAGGCCGTCCCCTGCAGCAACGACTTCCTCGCGCTCGTCACGCGCGAGCCGATGGGCGTGGTGGCGGCCGTCGTGCCGTGGAACTACCCGCTGCTGATGGCGGCGTGGAAGTTCGCACCCGCGCTGGCCGCCGGCAACAGCCTGGTGCTCAAGCCCTCCGAAAAGTCGCCGCTCACCGCCATCCGCATCGCCGCGCTGGCGAAAGAAGCAGGACTGCCCGATGGCGTCTTCAACGTGCTGCCCGGCTTCGGCGAGGTCGGCGCGCTGCTCGCGCAGCATCGCGATGTGGATTGCCTGGCCTTCACCGGCTCCGGCCCCACCGGCCGCAAGATCCTGCATGCGGCGGCCGACTCGAACCTCAAGCGCGTCTGGCTCGAGCTGGGCGGCAAGTCGCCCAACATCGTGATGGCCGATTGCCCGGATGTGGCGCGCGCGGCGCAAGCCGCCGCCACCGGCATCTTCGCCAACATGGGCGAGGTGTGCAGCGCCGGCTCGCGCCTGCTGGTGCACCACAGCCTGCGCGAGCGGATGCTCGAAGGCATCGTCGCCGCCGCATCGCGCTTCCAGCCGGGCCACCCGCTCGACCCGGAAACGACGATGGGCGCGATCATCGACCGCATCCAGCTCGACCGCGTGCTGGGCTACATCGCCGATGGCCGCACGGAAGCGAAACTCGTCACGGGCGGCAAGCAAGCGCGCGTCGAATCCGGCGGCTGCTATGTCGAGCCCACGGTATTCGATGCGCCGCACGCCGGCGTTCGCATCGCGCGTGAAGAGATCTTCGGCCCGGTGCTCACCGTGATCGGCTTCGACTCCGAAGAGGAAGCGCTCGCGCTGGCCAACGACAGCGACTACGGTCTCGCTGCCGCGGTGTGGTCGGCCGATGCCGGCACCGCCCACCGCATGGCGCGCCGCCTGTGCGCCGGCACGGTGTGGATCAACTGCTACGACGAGCTGGTCGACATGAACCTGCCCTTCGGCGGCTACAAGCAATCGGGCAATGGGCGCGACAACTCGATCCACGCGCTCGACAAGTACTGCGAGTTGAAGACCACCCTGCAGCGACTGGGCTGACGCTGAGAGGGTAGACCCGAAGAGCCAGGTCCATCGAACCAACTCACAATTGAACATACGTTCAGCCCGTAAGCTGGAGGAGCGAATGAAGCGCAAGCTCACCGTGGTGGCCTCGGCCGTCCTGCTGTCCCTCGCCGCGCCGGCGTTCGCCGCGAGCGACGAGGAAGTGCAGGCCATGCAACGCCGCATCCAGAGCCTGGAGCAGAAGCTCGAGCAGATGAGCAAGCTGCTGGAGGCCAAGGGCATCACGCCCGATGCGCCGAAGGCCGAGAGCCCCGGCAGCGGCTGGGGCGCGCCGCCACCGCCGCAAGCCAAGCTGACCCAGGCCGAGCTCGATGCGATGAAGCAGAAGCTCGCACGCCACGAACTGAAGCTCGGCCGCCTCTACGCCGACAACTACGAGTCGCCCGGCGCCGGATTGACGGTGACCGGCTACATCGACCCGGTCTACGTGGTCAACCGGAACCAGCACAGCGCGTCGTTCATCTTCCTCGACCAGGGCGAGGCCTACACCTACGACAACTCGCAGGTCGGCGACGTGTTCCTGCGCATCCAGAAGACCTTCGGCGAAGGCTTGATGGCCCCGAAAATGGATTTGCAGCTCGCCCCGGCGCGCGGCAACGGCGTGTTCAACACCCGCTCCGACGGCACGATCGTGCCGAGCATCGTGCACCAGGCGCTCGCCTCGCTGCCGGTGAGCGACACCTGGCAGGTGCAGGCCGGCTACAGCGCCGGTTACTCGGGCTACGAGTACTACGAAAGCAACCTCACCAACACCGTCACGCACAACCTGCTGTACGACTTCTCGGCGCCGGGCAACATGGTGGGCGCGGGCATGGCCTACGCCGCCACCAACTACACGATGGCGGGCAAGTTCTTCATCGGCAACGAGGAGTACTTCATGGCCGGCAGCAAAGCCGGCGCCGCGCCGAACCGCTGGCCCAGCGTGATGGCGCGTTTCGACTACACGCCCAACACCGCGTGGTACGTCGGCGGCTCGGCCTACCTCGGCCGCAACACCCTCTACGCCGCCTACGACTACGACGGCAACCTGGTCTGCCCCGGCGACAACGCCGGCTACGGCTACCAGTGCTCGGCCCCACGCGCCTACACCACCAAGTTCCAGGGCGAGATCGACGGCGGCTACGCCACGGCCGACACGCAATACAACGCCGAGGTCGACTACGGCTTCGTCGAGCACGGCGCATGGAACGGCGGCCAGGCCATGTGGTGGGGCGTCTCGGGCCTGGTGCACCAGAAGTGGAACCTCGCCTCGCTCGGCCGCGTCGGCGCCACGCTGCGGCTCGACTACCTGAACAACTCGCGCAACGGCGGCGGCGGCAGCGGCTGGTACCTCGGCTCGCCCGACACGCCGGGGACCGACCCGTACAACGGCTTCGGCATCGACCAGAACTGCTACTGGAACGACGTCGATGCCGATGGCAACCCCCTGGGTGGCCGCCACTGCAAGGGCGCGAACCGCTACGCGCTGACCGTGGCCGTGCTGGCCTACCCGAGCGACCGCTGGACCGTGAAAGCCGAATACCGGCGCGACTGGGCCAGCCTGCCGGTCTTCTGGACGCACGACTACCAGTTCCGCAGGAACAACGACGTGATCAGCCTGCAGACCGTCTACACCTTCTGAAGCCTTCTCGATCTTGAGCCCCCATCGCCATCCGCTGCACCGCCTGCTGCACCCGAAATCGGTCGCCGTGATCGGCGGCGCCGACGCCTCCGAAGTGATCCGCCAGTGCCGGCGCAGCGGCTACGCCGGCGAGATCTGGGCGGTGAACAGCAAGCGCTCCGAGCTGGCCGGGCTCGCGTGTTACCCCAGCGTCGGCGCGCTGCCTGCAGCACCCGACGCAGCCTTCGTCGCGGTACCGCGCGAGGCCACGGTGGAGGTGGTGGCCGAGCTGGCCCGGCTCGGTGCCGGCGGCGCGGTGTGCTATGCCTCGGGCTTCGCCGAAGTGGGCAGTGAAGGCGCACGCTGGCAGCAAGCGCTGCTGCAGGCAGCCGGCACGATGCCGCTGCTCGGCCCCAACTGCTACGGCCTGCTGAACCACCTCGACGGCTGCGCGCTGTGGCCCGACCGGGCCGGCGGCACGCGCGTCGAGCGCGGCGTGGCCATCCTCACACAAAGCGGCAACATCGGGCTCAACCTCAGCATGCAGCGCCACCACCTGCCGGTGGCCTACGTGATCGCGCTGGGCAACATGGCGCGGCTCGGTTTCGCCGACCTGATCGACGCGCTGCTCGGCGATCCGCGCGTGAGCGCCATCGGCCTGCACATCGAGGGCCTGACCGACGTGCCGGCCTTCTCTGCCGTTGCCCTGCGGGCCCTGCGCCAGGGGGTGCCGATCGTCGCGCTGAAGACCGGCGCCTCGGCGCTCGGCGCCCAATTGGCGAGCAGCCACACGAGCGCCCTGGCCGGCCCCGATGCGTTGGTCGATGCGCTGTTCGAGCGGGTGGGCGTCGCCCGCGTGCACGACCTGCCGGCCTTGCTCGAAACGCTCAAGCTGCTGCATGTGTGCGGCCCGCTGCCGGGCCACCGCATCGGCTCGCTCAGCTGCTCGGGCGGCGAGGCTTCGCTGGTGGCCGACCTCGGCGAACGCGCGGGCCTCGAGTTCCCACCGCTGCCGGAAAACGTGAAGCACGCGCTGGCCGAAGTGCTGGGCCCGCAGGTGCCGCTGGCCAACCCGCTCGACTACCACACCTACATCTGGGCCGACGTGCCGCGGCTCACCGCCTGCTTCGGCGCCCTGCGGCGCGCGCCGGTGGATGCCACGATGCTGGTGCTGGACTTTCCGAACATCGGCGCCGATGGCGCGGCCAACCTCGGCGAGCTCGCACCGGGCTGGCGCGAGTCGCTCGATGCGTTCAGCGCCGCGCAGCTGGGCGAACCCGGCACGCGGCGCCAGCGGCCTGCCGCGCTCGTCGTCAGCTCGCTGGCCGAGCTGATGCCCGAGGTGGCGGCGCGGCGCGCGCTGGCTGCCGGCATCGCACCGATGCAGGGTCTGGGCGAGGCGCTGCAGGCCTTGAAGGCCGCGGCATTCATCGGCCAGCGTTGCGTGGAGGCGGAGCAGCTGCAAGCCGTTGCGCTGCCGCCCTGCCTCCCGGGTGACGCAGTGACACGCGCCTTCACCGAGGCCGAAGCCAAACAGAAGCTCGCAGTGTTCGGCGTGCCGGTGCCGCCGCAGCGCATCGTCCATTCAGCCGAAGCGGCCGTGGCCGCGGCCGAAGCGATTGGCTACCCCGTGGTCGTGAAGGCGCTCGCGGCCGAGCTGGCCCACAAGAGCGAGGCCGGCGCGGTAAAGCTGAACCTGCGCGAAGCCGGCGCGGTGCGGGCCGCTGTCAAGGCGATGGCGGCACGCGACCCCGCCCTCGACGCCTGGCTCGTCGAAGCCATGGTGGGCGATGGCGTCGCCGAGCTTCTCGTGGGCATCACCCGCGACCCGCAGTTCGGCCTCGCGCTGACGCTCGGCTCCGGCGGCGTCTGGGTCGAGCTCTTCGGCGACACGCGCACGCTGCTGTGGCCGGTGCAGCGCAGCGAGATCGAAGCCGCGCTCCTGGGTCTGCGTTGTGCTCCGCTGCTCGAGGGCCACCGCGGCAAGCCGGCGGCCGACCTGCCAGCGCTGCTCGACGCGATCGAAGCCGTGCTGCGCTTTGCAGAGGTGCACGCCGACCGACTCGTCGAACTCGAGATCAACCCCTTGATCGCCTGCGCGAAAGGTGCCGTCGCCGTCGACGCGCTGCTGCGCCTGGCCGATCGTTCACCTTCATCGACCTCTTCATGACCTACGCGACCAAGAAACCCAACACCCACACGCTGCGCGCCACCTGCCCCGCGGCCACCGGCATCATCGCTGCCGTCACCGGCCACCTGGCCACGCGCGGCCACTACATCAGCGAGCTGTCTTCCTACGACGACGAGGAGACCCAGCGCTTCTTCATGCGCTGCAGCTTCCAGGTCGATGGCGATGCGAGCGACGAGCGCGCCGTGCTCGGCCCCTATTTCGCGAGCGTGGCCGATCGCTTCGGCATGCAGTGGAGCGTCACGAAGGCCGACCGCCCCAAGCGCGTCCTGCTGATGGTCTCCAAGGCCGACCATTGCCTGCGCGACCTGCTCTATCGCTGGGACGCCGGCGAGCTGAACATGGACATCGTGGGCGTGGTCTCGAACCACATGACGCTGGAGCCGATGGCCACGCGCCACGGCATCCCGTTCCATCACCTGCCGGTCACCTCCGAGACCAAGGCGGCGCAGGAGGATGCGCTGCGCATGCTGGTCAACGACCTGCGCGTCGAGCTCGTGGTGCTGGCGCGCTACATGCAGATCCTGAGCGACAAGCTCTCGCACGAATGGCACGGCCGCTGCATCAACATCCACCACTCCTTCCTGCCCGGCTTCAAGGGCGCGTCGCCCTATGCACAGGCGCATGGCCGCGGCGTGAAGCTGATGGGCGCCACCGCCCACTACGTGACGGGCGACCTCGACGAGGGCCCGATCATCGAGCAGGACGTGCGCCGCATCGACCACCGCTACTCGGTGGCCGAGATGCAGGCGATGGGCCGAGACGTGGAGAGCCACGTGCTTTCCAACGCGGTGCGCATGCACCTGGAAGACCGCATCTTCATGGATGGCAACAAGACGATCGTGTTCGGCTGAAGCATCACGAGGCCGACGACGGCGGTGTCGGCAAGCCGACCGACCAGAGCTCGTCGGCCGACGACGGTTGGGTGAGGGAGGGCGTCCCCGGCGCGGGCTGATTCGGCCGGGTCAGCCAGATACGGGTGTACGCCACGTTCGCAAGCGTCCTGTCCAGCCACTTCTCGATTGCCTTGTCTTCTGCGCCGCGTCCCGCCTGCGGCTCGACGGCGACCCTGAGTGGCTCGGCCAGGCCGCGGGCCCAGGAGGCGATCTTCAGCGCATCCAGGTCTTCCAGCTGGCTGGCCGCGCACGCGAATACCAGGCCCTCGCGCGGCGGCATGGGCCACTGCTCGGCCATCGAGTCCTGCTGTGCCGTGATGACCAGGGCGACCCGTTCGAACTGCCCCGCACCTTGCCAGAGGCCGAGGCTCTCGGCGTAGCTGCGCACAGCCGGCGCGGAGACGTCGAGCGGTGCCAGCAAGTGGTTCTGCAGATCGGCGTTGAGCGCGCGCATGCCCAGGCGCTCCAGCGCGTGGGCGATGAGTCCGTCGCGCAAAGACAAGGCCCATCCCAAGCTCAGTTCGTGGCCGCCCTTCAGGGCCCGCAGCAGCACGCGCGTCCAGCTTCGGCAGCCGGCCTCCTCCAGGCGCAGTGGCAGCCACGGGCCAGGCCCGATGACCCGAGCGCGGCAGATCAGCTCCGCGGCGCTCGCCAAGGAGGCGGCCTGGGTACCGCCGCCGGCCATCTTGGCCAGCCGGGCTCGCACGCTCTCCCATGCCCTGGCCGCAACCTGCGAGGCGTTTGAAGGCTGCGCCGCCCAGGCGCGCCCCGACGCAAAGGACTCTCCCATGCGGTGGGCAAACCATTCGTGCTCGGGCCAGCGGCGCAGCTGCACACCGTCAGGCGAGTTGGCCGCAGGGGGCGCCTGCAGCGGCGGCACGGGCGCCATCCCGCCTTGCTCGACCATGTCGATCTTCAGTTGTCCGACGCGCGCGGCGAATTCAGGCAAGTCGATCTCTTTGCAACGCAAGCCTTCCGACACCGCCTGCAAGCCATCCGCCCAGTCCTGCAGGGACGGCCATCGCTGGTCCGGCACACGTGCGCGCAGGCCGGCAAGGGCCGCCGCGATGCCGAATGCATCGAACAGGGCCTGAGCCGTCTCGCGGCGATGCAGCGTCTCCGCATAGCGCCTGAGCATCAGGCCCTCGCCATGCAAGGAATCCATCTCGCCCAGGCCCTTCGCGGCCAGCTTCATGTTCTCGATGGCCTTGTCCAGGTTCGACCAGGACGGCGTGAGCGGCAGCATGCGGTACAGATCGGCCAGCTGCTGCAAGGGGTGGATCTGGATGTCGGCGGAGCCGCGGGCGGACTTCTCGGGCAAGAGCATGGCGTGGCGCAACACGGCATCCACGTGACGGATGCGCCGCACGGGCCACCGGCTGTTCGCGACGATGTCCTGCACCGACCGGGTCCACGGCGGTGCCTCGTTGATCGTCTGCCGCCAGCGGAAACGAAAGCTCTGCACCGGCCGGTCCAGCTCGTCGGCGCTGCCACCGCCGATCTCGCTCATCGGGATCTCGATGAGGGGGCTCTGCTCGCCGAGCAGCAGCACGTTGAAGAAACCCTCGTCGAGCACGGGCAGCTGCAGGGCTTGCCACTGCGGCCCGATGTCGCGCCGCCATCGGCTTTCCAGCTCCTTCGAGTCGGCCGAGGAGCTCAGCGTGTGTGCCACGCCGGCAGCCACGCCGTACAGCCAGTTGAGCTCCTCCTCCGTCAGTGGCTGGAGGTGCACGCCGGAATCCGTCGGGCGGTCTTCCTCCAGGTTCATGCGCTGGACGAGGTAGTACCTGAAGGCCTCGCGCCCTGCGGCCGACAGATCGATGTCGACGCGGCGTGCCGACCCGTCGTCGCGCCGCTCGCGTTCGAGCCGCAGGCGAGAGACGTAGTAGGCCGAGTCGAGCAGCGCCATGTGCAGGCGCGGGCGCTTGCGCAGCATGGGGCTGTCGCGCGCGGCGGCCAGCTGGAGTTCCACGGCGAACTGCAGCGTGATGTCCATGCGGTACTGCAGGTCGCTGTCCGAGCGCAGCGTCGCCGGGATCCTCAGTTCGTCACCGTGGTCGAGCCAGGTTTCGAGCACCCGGTTCAGCGAGAGTGCATTCAGCTCGGAGCGTTGCAGCAGCACCCAGCGCGCCAGCTGCATGTCGATCTGCTCGCCCGCGCCGCCCGGCGCCCCGCCGGCCGGCTCCACGTATTCCATGCGCTCGTGCAGGTACCGGTGCATTTCCTCCGGCGTGAAGACGACGAAGACCCGGTGCGAGAAATACGAGAAGTTGCGGCCGTAGACAGCCTGCCGCGGAGGGGCTGCTGGCGGCGGTGCGGCCGGTGGCGGCGGTGCCGGAGCGTCCTGCCCGTTCATGGCGAGTGGCCCGCCGCCTGAGGAGCGAGCGAGGGCGCTGCGCTGCGCCGCTCATGCTCCTCGCGAAGGTGCAGCTGTTCGTAGAAGCCGCGGTCCACCAGCAGGCAGGTGAAGGCCCGCTCGGCGAAGAGCTTCTTCATCGTGTCGAGCAGCTGCTGCATGCGGTTGTACAGGTCATCGACCTTGTCGAGCTCGTCGACCACGAAGACCGGCGCGAGGCCGGCCGCCAACAGGCGCTCGAAGAGCTCCGGCATCACGCGATGCAGCGTCTTCGTGCTGAGATCAGGTAGGAAGGTGCGATCGATCTTGCGCTGGCGCTGGTGGCTCGTCGTGGTGGTCATCTTGAACAGCAGGCCCGCGCCGAAGGCGGTGAGCACGCCCAGCAGCAGCGCTCCCAGCACGCTGCCGCTGGCCGCCGCAGCGCTGCCCACCGCACCGCCGGCCACCAGCGCGCTCAGGGGCTTGGCGAGCTCGGCCCATCTCGCATCGAGGCCCGTTTGCGTCTCGCTGGACCGGCTCTGGCTGCTGCCCTGCTCTTCCTTCTCCTCGAGCTTGCCGGAGATGCGCTGGTAGACATGGCTGATGCCGGTCAGCGCGACCATCTCGCGCATGCCCTGCTGGCGGCCCCTCTGGTGGTCTGCATTGAACAGCACGCCGTCCTGCTCCAGCTTGATGGCGCGCCAGAAGTCGCGCAGGCGCGAAGGCGGCGGCGCCTCGGGCAGCTCGATCTGGAATCGCGCGGCCAGCTCCGCCAACTCGTCGCCATCACGATCGCGCTGGTCCAGGCGCCTGCGGGCATGCAGGTGAAAGCGCTCCGCATACTCCTTGGCCAGGGATTGGTGCAGCGCCTGCGCCACCTGCTGCAGCACGCGCTGCTCGAGGCCATCGTCGTTCGGCGCGGCCGCCGGCGCGGGCGCCGCCGAATCCTGCCCGGCCACGGCGATCGCCACGGCCAGCGGGTTGGGTGGCGGCGTGGCCGGGCTCGGGGCGGCCGCCGGCTTGTCTTCGGCCGCTCCATTGAAGATCAGCGGCCCCTGCACATACACCGGCAAGGGCTTGAAGCGGAGCAACTGGTTCAACGCCTCTTTCTGCAGCTCGAGGATCACGCTGTCGACCATCGTCGTCTTGCCCGAGCCGCGGTGCCCGGCGACGAGGAAAGAGCGTCCGCGCACCAGCCCGTCGCAATAGCGCCGCATCTCATGGCAGAGGATGCGCCGCGCCTGCGAGTCGGCCAGGATGACCTGATCGGGCGCTTTGCCGCCCGGGTGCGGCGGCGTATCGGTGCGCGCGGCAAAGCTGAGGGGCTCGGCGGTGCGCTTGAGCAACACGGGCATCGGCTGCTCCTATTTCCGGGCCGATTCCGCCGCTGTGCCGCCGCCTGGCAAGGCGGCCGGCGGCATGGCACTGGCCATCAGCGCCACCGCTGCCACGGCGAGCACGGCCGTGCCCACCAGGCCCGCGATCGCGGGTGAAGCGTGCCAACCCCCATCGGAGCCGCCGAAGCCGCCCCAATGCGTGCGAAAGCGAAGCCCGTCGGCCTCGCGGGCCCACTTCACCGACTGGATGCCGAGCCACACTGCCCCGGCGCCCAGCACGAGTGCCAGGGCACCTCCCAGGAGTCCCATCCGGTGACGAAAGACTTGTTCCGCTTCGCGCAGGGCATCGGCACGCTCGGCCGCTGAAGCGGCCCAGGCCGGCGCCGAGGCGGTCGATGCCGTGCTCGAGGCCGACGCCGACGCGGCCTCGGCTGCAGCAGGACTGGTGACCACGACCGCAATGGCACCGTTGGTGGCCAGAGCTGGCGCGGGGTCTGCCGACGCCGCGACCGAGGTGACCCACAAGGCGATGGGCAGCCACCAGGGCACCCGCATCCGGCAAACGGCTCGCGTGTCCAAGATCGGATCCTTCGGTTTGATCGATCCTCGGCGGGACGCGGCACAACCACGCGCCCTCCCCACGAGCCATTGTGCGAAGCGCCGATTCGGGGGTCAACCCTCCGCTTGAGGATGCGGCAGGCGCGGTGCAGTGCTCAATCCGTGTGCCTCGCGCTGTTGCGCGCGTTGAGCAGGTGCATGCGGCCCACGCCGGCGCGCTTGGCCGCCGGCAGCGAGGCAGCGAACGGCCCGTCGGACCAGACCACCTTCCCGCCGACCATCGTCAGCAGCACCTGCGTGAACGCGAGGTCGTCGTCCGGCACCTGCATGAAGTTGCGATCGAGCACGATCAGGTCGGCATACTTGCCGTTCTCGATCGAGCCGACTTGGCTGTCGAGCTTGAGTTGCGTGGCCGAGTTCATCGTGATCGAGCGCAAGGCCAGGTCGCGCGGCAGCAGCGGGTCGTCGTTGAGACGGCCGGCGTAGCTCGGGCCGAAGCTGGCGTAGTGGTTCGGGTTGCCGCGTCGCAGCACGCCCACCGAGAGGTTGTAGAAGTAGGCCATCGGGTCCACCGGCCAGTCGCTGCCGTAGGCGATGGTCGCGCCGGCGTTCATCAGGCTGCCTTCGGGCTCCATGATCGCGTAGCGCTGGGGCCCGAGCTGGTCCTTCACCGCCTCGATCGAATACGGCGCCTGCTGCGCCCATTGATACGACATCACCGGGAACACGCCGAGCGATTGGAAGCGGCCGAAGTCGGCCGGATCCGCCAGCTCCACGTGAGCGATCGCCGGGCGGAACTTGCTGTCGGGCAGCACCTTGCGCGCCACCTCGTAGGCATTCAGCGCACGGCGCACCGCGGCGTCGCCGATCGCGTGGATGTGCGGGTCGAAGCCGGCCTTGATCGCCTCGACGACGAGCGCGTCCAGCGCCGCCTGCGAGAAATAGAGCTCGCCGCGCTTGCTGCCAGCCACCCAGTTCGGGTGCGCATCGGTGCCGATGTTGACGTTGTAGGGCGCGAGCACGCCGGCCGTCTGCGCCGGCGCCTGCAGCACGCCATCGAGGAAGAACTTGACGTGGCGCACCTGCACCACCGGTGCGGGCTGGTCGCCGGGCTTCGTGTAGCGATCGGCCACCGCCTTCACGCGCGCCATGGCCGCTGCCGGGTCGGCCGATTCGCTCGGGTCGATCAGCATCGCGAACTGGCCGCGCGCGGTCAGCTCGCCCCGGTCGCCCAGGGTCGCGAAAGCCTTCACCTCGTTCTCGTCGGACATCGCGTCCATGAAGCTGGTCACGCCCTGGCGGTTCAGCAGGTCGAGCGCGATGCGGGCATGGCCGGCGCGCTCTTCGTCGCTCGGCTGCGGCACGACCTGGTCGACCAGGTCGGCGGCGCCGTCCTCGAAGATGCCGGTGGGCTGGCCGTGCGCGTCGTGGGCGATGCTGCCGCCGGGCGGATTCGGCGTCTCCGCGGTCACGCCGGCAATGCCCAGGGCGCGGCTGTTGACGAGCCGCGTGTGGTGGTCGATCGACATCACGATGATCGGCCGCGTGGTGGTGAGCAGGTCGAGGTCCTGCCGCACCGGGTCGCGGTCGATGCTGCTCATCGCCTGGCGGTCCCAGTTCACCACTTCGAGCCAGCCGTCGGGCTCCTGGTCGCTGCTCGCGTCGAGGCAGGCCTGCAGCTTCTGGTTCATCTGCACCACGGTGAGCGGCAGGAAATCGAGGCTGCATTTCAGCGTCGCCGCGCCGCCTTCGAGCGGGTGCACATGGCCGTCGACCAGGCCCGGCATCAGCATGCGGCCGCCGAGGTCGACCACCTGGGTGCGGTTCGGATTCACATAGGCATGCACGCCCTCGTTGGTGCCGACATAGACGATGCGACCGTCGCGCACTGCCACCGCCTGCGCGACGCTGTCCTTGGCGTCGACCGTGTAGACGTAGCCGTTCTGCAGCACGACATCGGCCGGCTCGATGCCATCGCCGCCGCAGGCGACGAGCACGGCCAGGCCGGCGAGCGTGGTGCCCAGCGCGAGCGCGAGGCGGCGGGGTGTGGGGCGACGAAGCGACATGCGGTGGATCTCCTCTTGGTGTTCAGCGGCGGGCCAGGCGGCCGGCCAGGTAAGTCCAGACGAACGTGGCCGCGGCATAGGCCGTCAGCTCTGCGTGGTCGTAGGCCGGCGCGACCTCGACGCAATCCATGCCGACGAAATCGAGGTCGGCCAGGTCTTCGAGCAGCGTCAGCACCTGGTTGGTGGTCATGCCGCCGGGCTCGGGCGTGCCGGTGCCGGGCGCGAAGGCCGGGTCGAGGCAATCGATGTCGAGGCTCAGGTAGACGGGCGGGTTGCCGTTCGCGGCGAGGCGCTGGCGGATCTCGCCGGTGACCTCGGCGAGCTGGGCGCTGCCCTCGCGGCCGCGCAGCTCGCGCGCCGTGAAGATGCGGCCGCCGCGGTCATTGACGTATTCGCGCGCCGCGCGCTCGCCGGCCGAGCGGATGCCGATCTGCGTGAAGCAGGCGTCGACCACCAGGCCCTCCTGCATCGCCTCGTAGACCCAGGTGCCATGGCCGCTGGGCTCGCCGAAGTGGTCGCTCCAGGTATCGCAATGCGCATCGAAGTGGATCACCGCGAGCGGCCGGCCGAGGCGCTCGCGCTGCGCGCGCAGGATCGGCAGCGTGATCGAGTGGTCACCGCCGAGCCAGACCATGTGCTGGCGCTTCAACAGCGTGGGCAGCCCCTCGGCGAACGCGGCGCGCATGCCTTCGATGCCGGTGTTCGGCAGCGCGAGATCACCGAGGTCTTCGAGCGCATCGACCGGGCTCACGTCGAACAGCGGGTGGATGCCGTCGCAAAGCATGTGGCTGGCCTCGCGGATCGCGCGCGGGCCGAAGCGCGCGCCGGGGCGGTTGGTGGTCGAGCCGTCCCAGGCCAGGCCGGCGAGGCCGAAGGGGCGAGGGGTGGGCGCATCGATGCGAGTCTGCGGGACCTTCAGGAAAGTCGATGCCGCCAGGAAAGCAAATTCACTCATTCGGATTTCGTGTGGAGTTCGGTGTCGCGCTGCCCATAATCGACAGCGCGCTTCGCTGTCATGCGATGTCGCCTTGAGCCTAACGAGACCTCGCAGCCGCTTGAATGCCCGCCCGCGCAAGTTCACTTGAAGCCCATGCCCTGTTTGGCGGCGATGCCGCGCGCGGCATCGCGTCGCTCGGTGATGCCGAGCTGCGCCAGCTGCGCGTGTTCTGCGTGGTGGTCGCGGCCGGCGGGTTCTCGGCCGCCACGGCCGAGCTGCAGGCCGATCTGTCCACCGTGAGCCGCCAGTTCAAGGAGCTCGAAGCGCGCGTGGGCACGCGGCTCGCGCAGCGCGGCCGCAGCGGCTTCGCGCTGACGCCCGCAGGGCAGCAGCTGCACCAGGTCGCGCTGCGGCTGTTCGGCGCCCTGCAGTCGTTCCGCGAAGACGTCGCGGGCCTCGCACAGCCGCCGGGCCCGCTGCTCCGGCTGGGCGTGGTCGATGCGTTGCTCACCGCACCGGGCGCCGCATTGCCCCGTGCGCTCGCGGCCTGCGCCGATGCCTTGCCGGGCCTGCGCGTGCAGCTCACCACGCTGCGGCCGATCGAGATCGAACGCCGCATCCTTGCGGGCGAGCTGGATGCCGGCATCGTCGCCGCGCACGCGCCGGCCGCGGGCCTGGTGCACCAGCGCCTGTATGCCGAGCCGAACAGCGTCTACGTCGGCCCCGGCCACCCGTGGCACGGGGCTGCCGGCGAGCGGGTGAGCGAGGCCGACTTAGGGACGGTGGAATGGGTGGTCGACCCGTATTCGGTCGACCTGCCGCATCCTGCGATGGCCGTCGCGATGCGCGGCACGACGCATGCCGACAGCATCGAAGGCGTGGCGCTGCTGATCGCCAGCGGCCGCTACGCCGGCCTGCTGCCCGACCACCTCGTGCAGGGCTGCGCCGCGCTCGCCGGCCTGAAGCGCGTGCGGCCCGAGCGCTTCAGCTATGCGCAAGACATCGTGCTGACGAGCCGCCAGGGCAAGGCCGATGCGGTGGTGCGCGTGCTCGCGCGGCAGCTCGCGCTGGCCACAGCGTTGCCGGCGGCGAAGCCTGTGGCGCGTCGAAGGTGACGCCGAGAGCGGCAGGGATCGTCAGGGCACTTGGCGCTGATGCCGCCGGAGTGACGAGCGGTGCACGGCCAGGGTTGGTGCCTGCTATGCAGCGGCTGGAGCCGCTCGCGGGCCGCGGCCCTACTCACGCTGACGGCCACCAAGCAGGCCTTGGACCTTGGGGACAGGTGCGGGCTCGAACGTCGGCGGACGAGGTACTGCGGTCGTACACCTCCGCGAGACGGCTCACGCTGCATCGGCGACCGCTTCTCTGCCGCGCGAAGTCACCGTCCGACCCGAAGCGGTCCTTCAACGGAAGTGAGAGCAGTCGGTCAGCGCCGGCTGAATGAGGCAGAGACCCTCTCCGCCACCTGGTCGAGAATCGGGGCTTCGGATTTCACCGAAGGGAGGCGGCATGAAATGGCCCAAGACTTTGCTGACTGTCGCGGCAGTGGCCGTGCTTGCCTTTCTCTACGTCAGGCATCCGCCGGAGTCCTCAAGTGACTTCGCAGCGTGGGTCCAAGCACTTGGCTCGGTCGTGGCGATCTTCGCTGCAGTCAAGGTGGTCAACATCCAGCACGAGCTCGAATTGGAACGCGCGGCGGCCGAGGATCAGAGCAGGCGCGCTGAAGCACTTCAGGCCTGGTCAGGCCTCTTCAATGCGGTCGCCGGACATGTGGCTGAGTGCAGGAAGTTCATTTCCACGCAAGACAACAGCCCCTGGCGCGTTTCCGACATCCTCGACGCCGTAGCGGCGTGTACCGAGGCGGCGGAACGACTCAACACTGCTCCACTCAATGGATGGCAGGAGCTGGAACCCGCGGTGACCGGCATTGCCCTTTGTAGGAGACTGCGGACCCACCTCACAGAGACTCTAAGGCGAATGCCTAAGGGCGAACCTTGGGTCTCTCACCTCGACGTCACCACTCGCGACCTCGAGCAGAAGCTGGTCGACTGCGCCACGGCGCTTACGCCTTGATCGCGGGCGCAACGCATGAGGAGCCCTGATTCGATCAACCAGGCCCGGGTCGACAGCATGGGAGTGCGCGCGGCGTTTCTCTTCATGGACGAGTGCATGTGCGAGCCGCTGGATTTAGCTGCTCTGACGGGCGTACTGGTCCCGCTTGAACACTATGCCGCGACCAGGGATCGTATTTGCGCAATCGTCACTGACGTGTTGAAGGCGCCGCCCAAGACGATCCCCAGGCCTATCGAATTGCATGCGAAGCACCTTCTGCCGGGCTTTGACGATGTAGCGCGCCTAAAGGTGCTCAATGCTGCTGTGGATTTGGTGAACGAAGGGGGCCTACAGGTATTTCGAACTGCCTACCTGAACCGCCGAGAGATCCACCAGTTGCTCGTTGACGATGGCAAGTTGTATGGCCCCAACTTTTTCAGCGTGCTGTCCTGGCTTCAAGAGACGATGAAGACGACGCTCGTTTTGCCGGTGATGGATGGCGTCCCAGGGCACGCGCCTGAATCACGAAAGCGCCTTCACATCGACCCCACTCTAATTCGCGCCTTTGCGCAGCAGGTGAGGTCCATTCACCACTTTCGCCAGTACGACCCAATGCGCCAGATGCTGTCAATCGAAAATGCCGAGAACCTGGCTGAGCCGATGATTGCTGACAGCGAACATTCGGTGCTCCTTCAGCTGGTCGACCTAATTTCTCATTTGCTGCTTCAGCTCGAGCGCGAGGAACTCGAAGCGGGCTTCAACCCTGGCCCATTCAAACGCTCAGTCCTCGAGTGCGCGCGCCGGCTCAATCCGGATCTGGTTTTCGCCTGGAAGGGTCGGCTGACAATGCATGACCCATCAGCTCCCGCGAGTGGCGGATAGACACTCCGCCAAACTGTCCGCCATCCCACCAAGGTTCGCTGCTGCTCGTCGACAAGCCTCGTTGCCGTTCGATGACCGCACGGTCGTCGCCGGTGACTCCATCTTGCCGCGACCAGTGCCTCAAGTCGGCCCGTTGCGGTCTGTCGCTGGAGTCGTAAGCGGACACTCAGAAGGCCAACGAGGTGATCACATTTTCGAAGACTTCGTGAGAGCTCAAGCCTTGTCCGATCAACGCACCGGATCAAGCCGCACTGCCATCTGTTCTCCAGTCGCGAGCTCAAAGGCAGTGCCTGCGATCTGGCCGGCGTTGTTGATCGCCCCGGCACTGAAGACCAGATACCGGGACCGATCGGCGCTGACGAGGCGCTCGTTCAGGTCGACCATTCGGTCGCCGTCGACGATTCCGGCCACAGACTCACCACTCGACAAGCCGTGGATATCTCCGACGATGGTGCCGGCGTCGTTGATGGCGTAAGCGGTCGCGTAGTCATCGGGATGGGGCAGTGTGAACGCCTGAATCGAGCCGTCAGCAAAGCGTACCGGCTTGGGTGGGATGCCGCGGGACCCGTCATATGAAATGCCGACCGCCACACCATCCTTGTTGACCGAGTAGGCGATCGAGCTGGCATCGCCAGGCAGCACCCCCAGGTCGATGGCCGCGCCGTTCACCCACATGGTGGCGTGAAAGGTCCAATCCGGCCACGGCGTAACCTGGCTGTCGCCCACGACGACATGACTGCTGTTGATCGCCCTCGCGCTGCCCTGTGCGCCATTGATGCCCGGCAAGGTCTGCAAGTGATCGGTGAAGACGATCGGATTGCCCCACATGTTCTCGCCGACCACGGTGCCATCGGCACCGATCCCCATGCCGACCCCATAAGTCAGCAAGTCGGGCTCCTGCAGCTTGGCCTTGCGAACCATCCACATCTCACTGCCCACCCGGACCGAACCGGTGATCATGTGGTCGCCATTGACGGCCCACCAGTCGTAGCCTGCTCGCCGTGGCAGGACGGCGTTGCATGCGCTCTTGCCACACAGGACGCGCTCATGATTCTGTTTGCTGAGCCCGAGGACCTTTCCGCCGGTGTCGATGGACCAGGGGTACCAGGCGCTCGGCATGGGGACGACCCGATAGCGAGCTTGCGCGCTGGCCTCGGACGCGAACAGTGCAAGCAGAGCCATGCAACCCATGACAACTACCTTCATGCAATCCTTCCTTTCTTTTCGCCGCTCGATGCTAGTCCTCTTGCAACGGCTCGCCGAAACTGAAATGAGGTACGCGGCGCCAAGCTCTTAGGTGAGCAAGGCAACGGGTAGCGGCCAAACGACGGGATCGGCTTGATTGCCGCGAACACGCGCTCTAGACCCATTGCCGAAGTACGGTGGGACGAAGACCGGACATCCACTGCACGAACCAAGGCTCGAAGAGCCTATCTCAACTTTTCTGGGGGTGAGACCAGCGGTGCGCGATTGGTTGAATGCCCCCATTGCCATAGAACCGAAACCTTAGGGTGAAGCCGGTATCAGCACGACAGCGCGAAAAGCACGTGTTGCCCGGTTTACGGCCGTGGCAGCGATCTCGCCTTTGTCATTGATGTCCGCAGCGTCATCAATCTTCCAAGTCGCCTGGTCCGCGGTGACGAGCAGACTGTTGAGATCGAACACCTTGCCTTTCATGAACAACGTGCCGACGTAGTCGCCGATCTCGGATGAGTGTGCCGAGCCGACAACTTGGCCATGCCGATTGATTCCCTTGGCACAGCCGTTTCCCCCTCGATGAGTCGGCTCCGGGCTTGGCAGCGGCGTCATAGCCCCGTTCTGGTAGATGAAGCCCGCGCGCCCAGAGTCACCTGCAAGTGCCGAGCAGCCGACAACTTGGCGATGCTCGTTTACGGCATTGGCATACGACCAACTGCCACCGAGCGTCCCGAGCTCAATCAATGTCGTGCCATCGTAGGCCCAAGCACGGGAGGTCTTGTCCGGATGCTGACCGGTGCCGACTATGAAGCCGTCGTTAGTGATGCCCGTGGGTCCCGAAGACGCACCGCCCCAATCTGGCAACTTCTGAACTGACCCGTCCGGCATGAAGATGACCGGATAGTCAACCTCTCCGCGCGCGTCTTTTCCACCTGCGGTGCCAACAATGACTCCGTCCTTGTTGATCGCCCGCGCCGACGTGTCCAAGGCGCACCAGGGGCATTCGTCGGTGAAAGGCTCGAAATAGGTCAACGTGACCCCATCCCACTTGAACCCCCTCACCCGGTTGTGATCGGTAACCACAGCCCCGACGAGCACGCCGTCCTTGCTGATGCCAAAGGCGTGCCCAGTCCCCACCGATTCGCAATCGCCACTCAGGAAACAACGGCTAGCCGAGGTATTACCACCGGCCGGTCCCCAGTCTGCAGCAACCCAGCCGGTGTTTGAGATGGCGAAAGCATAGGAGTACGTATACCTGTCGCCGAGTGGTAGTTCGTGGACCGTGTAGGCAGGTGCCCCCCATGAGGCAGAACAGCCGATCGCCAACGGCAATGCGAGGCAAAGGAGTCGCTTCATATCTTGATCCCTCTTCAATGAGAATCCATCCAGCGACCCTGCAACATGCCCCCGGACCCTCAAGCGCCGCCATCCCTAGGTCGAGATCGCGCTTGTGACCAATTTCACGGTGCGACTATTTGCGCGCCTTGGTGCTCACGTCTGTGGGGGAAGCGTCGTGGAGCGACCGCTTAGGTTTGATTGAGCAACCGACCGCTCCTGGCCGGGACCGTGAATCCGCGACGCGGCCCGACAGTTGACGTTGGCCGTGGCCGCCGTGCCGGCCAGCGGCCGGTTTCTAAGACGTCGCGAACTGGAAGTCCCGGCCAGGAGCGGCCGCACGGGGATGACCGCTCAGGGGCCGGACAGCTCATCGTCAGAGCTCTGCGAGTGAAAGGCACTTGGCCGCGATTCGCTGAGGAACTTGAGTAGGATCTGAACATGCAAAAGCGCTTCGTCGCGATACGCGAGGACACGCCAGGCAACGCATGGAGGGAGCGCTTCATTGCGGGCCGTGCCGAGGCCGAAGCTTGGTATCTAGGCTCCGGACGAGGGTCGCCGCCAACGGCTGCCGAGTGCACTGAACAGCTCAGACGACACATGCCGGAACTGCTCGGCGCGTATGAGCGGGTGTGCGCCCTCGTCGGCGAAGACAATCTTGCACCTCAGATACTCAGTCAGTTCAGACCACCGCCGCTTTTGCACGGATGTACGCAGGCGGTCTGGCTTGGCGACGATGGCCCGGCGCTTGTACGCAACTACGACTATCCACTCGACATCGTGTCCGATCACTTCGAGTCGACGCGTTGGTTCGGCCACGAAGTGATTTCCAAGGGTCAACGCCCGTGGGGCGGATGTCTCGACGGCATGAACGCCGATGGCCTGGTCGCAAGCGTGACCTTCGGCGGCAGTCTGGCTCAAGGCCTTGGCTTCTCGATCATTCTTATCGTTCGCTACATCCTCGAGACTTGCAGCCAGGTCTCTGAAGCAGTCGCCGCCCTGTGCCGAATTCCAGTAGCGCAATCGCAAAATGTCATCGTCCTGGACAAGACAGGCGCCTACGCAACCGTCTTCCTGAGCCCCGAACGTGCCCCCGCCGTGTCGCGCACGCCTGTTTGCGCCAATCATCAGGACTCGAGTGTCTCGAACGATCTGTCCAGAAACACGGCCGGCTCAATGGCGCGTCAGCAAGCAGCCCTTGGTGCTCTCGAGGGCTCAGACGCCACGCTCGCGAAGTTGGCCAAGACGTTCCTCACCGCGCCGATCTATTCGCGCGATGCGGCGTCGCCCACCGTCTATAGCGCGGTTTATCGGCCTGCTGCATTGACCGTCGAGTATCTGTGGCCCGGCAACATCATGACTCAACGGATCGGCTCGTTCAGGCCGGGGCAGTACGTTCACGACTACGGAGCATTGACGACGTGACGCTGCGACGATCTTGGAGCGCTTGAAGCCAGCGAAGATCTGTGCCGAGTCCGGCGAGCGCAGACGACCGCTCTCTGCCGTCAAGTCGACAGAAGCGAACGACACGCATCTCGGCGTTTCGAACGTCGAGTTTCGGACGTCCAATTCGGCGCGGCGTATGTCGGTTGTGGGGTCGGGAGCCGCCGACCAGCGCGGGCGGGCGGAGACATTCGCGAGCCATCCGTCGGCTCAAACGGCCGAGTGGCCGGTGACGGAGGTGCAGCGGGCATACGCAGCGCGGGCCGACGAAGGTCTGGTGATCGGGCCCGCTGACATTCGGGCCGCCGATATCGAGTGTCCGTGTCCAGTCTGGAGCCGCACTTCAGGACACCGGCATGAACTGCAACTCATGCCGACAGCGCGAGCACTGACGCTCAACGGGGCGTAGAGTCGCGCCATGACCTTCAACGTCGCCGCCGAGGCCTACGACCAATTCATGGGCGCATGGTCAGGGCCGCTCTCTGCACCGTTCGCCGATTTCGCCGAGATCCAGCCTGGCACACGCATCCTCGACGTTGGCTGTGGCCCCGGCAGTCTCACGGCCGAGCTCGCGGCCCGCGTCGGCGCGACCAACGTGGCCGCGGTCGATCCGTCGGAGCCATTCGTCGCCGCAGTGCGAGAACGCTATCCCGATGTCGACGTTCGCATCGCGTCGGCCGAGGCGCTGCCCCACCCTGACAATTCGTTCGATGCAGCGCTCGCGCAGCTGGTGATCCACTTCATGGCCGATCCGGTCGGCGGACTTCGCGAGATGATGCGCGTGACACGGCCCGGCGGCATCGTGGCCGCGTGCGTGTGGGATCACGCGTCGGATCGCGGGCCGCTCGCCGTCTTCTGGCAGGCGGTCCACGATCTCGATCCGGGCGCGCCCAACGAGTCGGCGCTCGCCGGCGCGCGCGAGGGCCACCTGATCGAGCTGTTCGGACGGGCCGGGTTGCGAGACGTCGTCGGCGGCGAGGTGTCGGTGACTCGCCGCTTCGCGACCTTCGACGACTGGTGGCATCCGTTTACGCTGGGTGTCGGTCCGGCCGGCAGCTACTTCGTGAAGCTCGATGCTGTCCGCCGCGCAGATCTGTGCGAGCGGTGCCGAACGCTGATGCCGAACGGCCCCTTCGAGATGACGGCCGTCGCGTGGGCGGCGCGAGGCATTCGCTAGCCCGCGCCCGTGCTTGTGCCGCAGTGTTCGGCCTCGCCGCCGCATCCGTGGCCCAGACGCGCAGCCGCCGAGACGCGCTGAGGCTCGAATAGGCCACCACATACCTGTCATTCGTGGAGGGCTGCTATTGGCCCGACAGCGGCTACTCGGCGCTGGCTTCTTGACCGACTCAGTTCAGTCTGAAGCGGCGATACGAGTTGAGACTTGGCTGCGACGCAGCTGCGCTGCCCCCAAGTAGCCGTAGAGCGAGTGCTGTCGCAACACGATGGGCAAGGTCCAGAAGAACCTGTTGCGCGAGCAGCACCAGCAGGCGCTCAGCCCTTCGCGCGCATGACAAGGCTTGACAATCCCGCCCCCCTAGAACCGCAGCCAGGCGCTGGCAGCGCTGAGGGTCCAGTCGCAGAATCGTCCGCTCTCGCCCACGCCAAGAAAAAGTCAGGCGGCGCGGGCTCGGGACTGCATAGGAGAGCCTCTGATGCGACATCCCCTTGCCGCTCTGGCTGCGTCGCTGGCCGCCGTCGGCTTGCTTGGCGCCGCCCCGTCGATCCCGGCCCAGGAGGCCGGCGCGAACGACGCCGCCGAGATGGACCAGGTGCTCGAGCAGGAGCAGGAGCTCGACAACTTCTACCGCGCCTATTTCCCCGACGAAGCCACCGGCCGCAAGGCGGCAGTGAGCTACCACGGCCAGCTCCTGCAATCGAACTGGAAGGGCGGCTACCTGGTTCTGCAACTGGACCCCGGAGACATCGCCAGGCTCGAGTCCTTCAAGTTCCGCGTCGTCAAGGACCAGGCGTTCATCGATCGCCGCAACGCGATGGTGAAAAGGCTGCGCGAACTCGGTTCGCCCAACATGTTCGGCGCCTCGGGCGCACAACTCGCCGAGCGCGCGGCGCAGGGCGGCGAATCGATCCCCAACTTCCCCTGCTACGAGACGGTGGAGGAAACCTTCGCCGCGGCGAAGGGCTTCACCAGCAGCTACCCGAAGCTGGCGGAGTGGACGCCGATCGGCCAGAGCTGGGAGAAGACACAAGGCCTCGGCGGCTACGACATGGCCGTGCTGAAGCTGACCAACAAGGACACGATCGGCCCCAACGGCGAAGCCAAGCCGAAGCTGTTCGTCAACTCGGCGATCCATGCGCGCGAGTACACGACCGCGCCGCTGGCGCTGGCCTTTGCCACCGAATTGCTCGCCGGCTACGGCAAGGACCCGGAAGCGACCTGGATCCTCGATCACCACGAGATCCACCTGCTGCTGCAGACGAACCCCGATGGCCGCAAGAAGGCCGAGGCCGGCTTGCTGTGGCGCAAGAACACGAACAAGAACTACTGCGGCCCGAACGGCAACGACCGCGGCGCCGACCTGAACCGCAACTTCACCTACAGCTGGGACATCACGAACGGCGGCGGCTCGAGCGGCGATCCCTGTTCCGGGGCCTACCGCGGTCCCTCGGCCGCATCCGAGCCGGAAACGCAGGCCGTCGAAGCCTATGTACGCACGCTCTGGCCCGATCGCCGCGGCCCGAACCAGAACGACCCCGCGCCGGCCGACACCAGCGGCATCCACATCGACCTGCACAGCCAAGGCCAGCTGGTGCTCTGGCCCTGGGGCTTCACCGACGAGGCCGCGCCCAATGGCACGGCGCTGCAGACGCTGGGCCGCAAGTTCGCCTACTTCAACAGCTACTTCCCCTATCAGGCGATCGGCCTGTACCAGACCGACGGCACGTCCGACAGCGTGAGCTACGGCGAACTCGGCGTCGCGGCCTACACCTTTGAGCTGGGCACCGAGCTCTTCCAGAGCTGCTCGGCCTATGCCAACACCATCAAGCCCGCCAACCTGAAGGCGCTCTGGTACGCCGCCCGCGTGGTGCGCACGCCCTACCTGACGCCCTCAGGCCCGGACGTCACCAAGATCAGGCTCAGCGACAACGGCGTTCCGCCGGGAACGCCGGTGACGCTGACCGCAACCGTCGACGACACCCGCTACAACACGCGCAACGGCACCGAGCCGACGCAGAACATCGCGGCGGCCGAGGCATACATCGACCTGCCGCCGTGGATGCCCGGCGCGACGCCGATTCCGCTGGCGGCGACCGATGGCAGCTACAACGCCAGGTCCGAGAAGGGCACGGCCACGCTGGCGACCGCCAGCCTCGCCAAGGGCAAGCACCTGGTCTTCGTGCGCGGCAAGGACGCGGCGGGCAACTTCGGCCCGGTCAGCGCGATCTTCCTGAAGATCAAGTAGGCCCAGAGCCTCAGCAACGCGGTCGCGTCCGACCCTTGCGGTTGAACTCACGCTGACGGCCATAACCAGCCGCCGAGCGCAGACACCAAGAGCAGTCATCCCTTGGCCAGCGGCAAGAGAGCTTACTGCCCAAGTCCTCTGGGGTGACCGAGTGACTACGACGATGCGTCATCTGAGGCTATACGGCACGGGAAACTGGGACGTCAGATCGAACACCTTGACGACCGGAATAACGGCCTTCTCCTCCACTCGCTTGTAGAAGTTGTCGCAGTGCTTGTGAAATGTCAGTCGTGAATGCAAATCACGCACGACAGGACGCCCGACCTTCCCCACGTAGACAAAGACGTTGTTGGTATTCTTATCATTGACGATTGCACTTGGGCTAACCCCTGGAACGTCGCTCCACGGAAGAATGTAAGAGGCCCCCTCGCAGTCTGTCTCAGCGAAATAGACGGGGCGATCGTACTGGGACACGGGCACCATTCTCGTGTTGTCGCTCCACCAACCGCGCGAGGTTTCAATAGCCAAGGCCGCAAGCTGAATTGCGATCAGCGTCGAATCGTCGAGCCTGATGTACACCAGCCCGTGATCGAATGGTCCAACCTCATTGCCGAGTTTGTCAAAGACCTTGAGCTGGACTGGCTGTGCGCTGACGCCAAGCGTCATCGAAAGTAATGCTGCGATCGCGCCTTGCCGAGTCGTTAACTTCAGCGACATGGTGTACCCCCTTCGGCGAAGGATAGATCCAGTGTCGATCGAGGGCAATCCTGCAGGAAGCGTCGTACGTGACTATGCGCCTCGGTCCAATCAACCGATGGTCAGTCGGAACCAAGTAGCGAGCAACCCCGCGGGGGCTGCTTGATGCCTATGTGGCCTTGAAACGACCGCTTTGACTTCGTTCCACCGACCGCAACGCGTCGATAGCGCCAAGTCGCGGGCGGACCGAACCCGGCCGCAACTCGCGCCTCGCGCCTGCGACCCAGAGCGGTCGGCGGGCGGTAGTCTCCCAACCCCCGAAGACAGGGGGTGTGCGGTACCTATTGGCCGGCGTGCAATGCAACTTTAGTTCTGCCAGGTCGATACCGCGGGGAGGCTAAATGAAACTGCACGTCCATACGGGGCTCACCGCCATCTTCGCCGCTGCATGCGCCGCAACGACGCCCGCGCTGGCCAAGCGCATGACGCTGAATGACACTGGCGTGACCCAGTGTTCCCGAGACCTAAAGGAATGGGCAACGGATTGCACGCACAGCCACCAAGATGCCGCTTATGGGCGAGACGTATCGTTTCCGGAAGCTGGTGATGGGTTGGCCGGCTTCAGCTTCCGCAAGGTCTGCCGGTCGGGCGAAATGGCCGGCGAAGGCTCCTGCCCGGTCGATCCGGTTCTGGGCAGCAATCGTGACAACTGGGGTTGCGTCTACGACTCCGTAACTCAGTTGACCTGGGAAACAAAGACCGTGGACGGCGGAATTCACGATGACTTTCGCCGCTTCACCAACAGGGGTCATCGCGCCCGCTTTGACCCTGCCGACGCCGCTTGGCTGGTCGTCGCCACGAACGCTGAAGGCTTGTGTGGAGCAACCAACTGGCGACTGCCACATGTCCTGGAACTCCATTCGATCGTTGCTTACGGGATGGCTACCCCTGGTCATCAGGGCCCACTGGTCGACCACGTGTTCTTTCCCAATACCTACACAAAGAGGCTCACTTGGTCCGATACTCAATCGACGTATCGTGGATGGCTCTGGATCGTTGATTTCACTGTTGCTCGGGTCAACTACGCTGGTCCCTCTACTCTGGGCAGCGCGCGCTTGATACATCTGCCCGCTCACGCTGAGAGACTGTCGACGTTGAATCAACCGATGGCAAAGGATCGATTTGTGCCTTCGCTCGACGGGACCGAAGTGACCGATACCGTGACCGGACTCATCTGGCAAAGGTGCACCGTAGGGATGGCCTGGAACGACGTAGCGCAAAGCTGCGACGGCACTGCGACGATCTTCACCCAGTGGACTGATGTTCTCGACTATGCGAAGGCCAATCGAGCAGGTGGATGGCGCCTGCCTAACGTGAAGGAACTGTTCAGCATCGTCGACCCTCAGTCGGAGGATGCGCCGGTCATCGATCACGTCGCGTTTCCAAATACGCCGATTTGGGTCTTCGTCTCCGCAACACCGATGAAATTCGACGGAGGCATTTCGGTGGCATTTGTGGAGTTCGGGGGTGGAACCTCTTTCACTTTGGCTGGCGCCAACTACACCACCTTCAACCTGCGCATGGTGCGGCGCGGCCGTGAGTGAGAAGGCGGGTGTGGTCCGCGTCGAATGACTGCTTCGTCTGTTCTCGAAGGTCGGCAATGGGTCGTGAACGCCTATCCAGCGGGCCACTGCAGACCTCTAAGCGGCTATTGGGGCGCAAGCACGACGGCGACAGCACTCTGCCTGGCCCGGTCTAGTGCTGCGGCGATGACTCGCCCTTGATCGTTGAAGTCGTAGGCATAGACCAATTCATACTTCGCGCGCGCCTCTGCGTCGATGCAATCGTTCAAGTCGAATGCATCCGTCCCGTCAAATACCAAGGGATGCCTCAGGCTGGCTCGCGTGTCGAAGTAGTCGCCAAGCATCATCCCGCGATTGTTGATGCGCTTGAGAGAGGGGCGGTTGTCGAAAGGCGCGGGTAGTTGGATCTCAAGACGGGCTCCGTTCAGATAGATATATTGCTTGTCGATGCCGCCTACCGTAGCCTGCATCAGGACAATGCCATGCTCGTTGATATCGCTGGCTCCGCCTTCCGAAGCGTCTTCGGGAAGCGGCAACGCCTCCATCTTTCCGTTCTTGTACATGAATGGCGCCCAAGCTCCGTCCCGTGTACGAGAGGCGCCTACGACGTGGCCGCGCTCATTGATGGCTGACGGTCCAGTCTCGCTTCCGCCCAAAGTGCCAATGTCTGTGATGACGCCAGACTGCCAAAGGAACCCGCGCATTGCGCTCACGTTGTAGTGCGAACGAGTGATGAAGGTCTTGTGCAGTGCGGTGCCGATGACCTGACCAGCGTTGTTGACCCTGCTCGCGCTCGTAATAGGAGTGCACGTCGGGCATTTGGGATCAGGGAGAACGCCCAGGTCTATCGTGCGCGAACCGTCAACATCCACAAGAGCGGCGTGCGCAATGTCGCCGTCGAAGGCGGCGGTGCCGGCAAGGAACTTCGCGTTTGTGGAGATGGCAGACGTATATACATACAGGGCTCCATCGAGAGGCGGTACGGGAGTACAAGCAAGATCCGGAGAACAGATCAGGCCGCGCCCATCGTTCGAAGCCGCCAACCAATTCTTCTTGCTGATCCCTTCTGCGTACACGGCGCCTGCTGGCTGTATCACCGTGAGTTGGTAGGCGGGTTGTACCGCGAGGGCTGAGCAACACGCTGCAAACATGGCGGCAGCAACGGCCAAATGGACTCTCATGTATCCCCCATTTGCGATTCGCGCTGAGATCCAATGCGGATAACACCAATGCCCCACGAATCTTCCCGCAGTTCACATGATTCGTGCAGCCTCTATCTAGGGAGGGGGCTGCCGCCTGGCAGGAGTGATACCGGGTGCGTGGACGCCGACCGTCCGTTACACCAAAGCTCAGCGGACCGCTTCGGGTCGAGTTCAGCCGCTGGGGTCCCGACCCAGGAGATTTGGGATCACTCCCTATCTCATCAAGGAGCTCGCCTCCTCCCGTTTGGCTGTGCCGCGACAGGGGTCGTGAGGCGCTCATGCAACGGATAGGCGCCCGCGGCTCTTTGACTTCCTGAGACCCGAGCGAGATGATGCCGCGGCTCAAAACGGCAAGGAGGTGTCATGCCTGAGCTGGAATCTGGAGGCTCATCCGTGCTAGCGAGGAGGCAGCGGTGGTGGCAGACCGCATGGGGAAAAATTCTTCTCACCGCAGTACCAGCCTTCATCGCGGCGGCATGGGCGTTCGTGGTGTACATCGACGGAAAGTGCGAAGAGGACCGGAAGGAGAAACTGGAGGAACGGAAGCTTAAGCTGGCCCAGTGCGAACAAGTTGTGACTTTGCTCTCTCGCTTGGAGCACAGCGCGAACAGCAGCAGAGACAACGAAGCCTATGTCGGATTGCTGGCAAAGCAGGGCGTCGTGATCTGGCTGGAAAGACCGATCACGAATGCGTTGGTTGCCTACCAGAACCTCGGCGGGAAGCCTGTGACTGACGATCAGAGGGCGTCAGATGAAATTGGCCGGGCCAAGCAAAAGGCGGTAAGACTCTGCAATGTGTCGACGTCTCAGGTCGACGCCTGCCCGATGACCCGGCTGAGCCTGTATCTGAACAAGCGGACTGGTGCGTCGAGCGGCCAGCAATGAAGCCGCTGCCCGGAGAACAAGAGCCCCGTATCAACTTTGCAGTCGCAGACGAATGACAGCTCTTTGATGAGCGCGAAGGCGGCTTTGGGTCGGGTACCGCCAGCCAGTTCGCGCGCAAGGAGCCCGTCGCGACCCATCCGTCGCGCGGCAGCGGTCGAGTGGTCGAGTGACCGCTGCCGGAGGTAAAGCGAGCGTACAGGGCATCGGCCCAGGAATGACTGGTGACCCGCCCCGCCGACGTTCAGTCCGCCGAGAGTGAATGACCGTGCCCAGTCTTTCGCGGTCCACCGCTCGCAGAGATAGAACGAGGACACGTGCACATCATTTGACCGTCAGTTGCTGCGGTGGCAGCGTTTCGGTCTTGGGCAAGATGACGGTCAGCACGCCGCTCTGGTAGGTCACTTCGGCCTGCTTGCGATCGACGTTGGGCGGCAGCGCGACCTTGCGCTCGAAGCGGCCGTAGGCACGCTCCATGACGTGGTACAGGCGCCCACTGTGCTCCCCTTCGGAGCGCTTCTCGCCGCGGATATGCAGCGTGTCGCCGCGGATCGACACATCGAGGTCCTCCGTCTTCATCCCGGGCACCTCGACGCGGACGATCACTGATTGCGCGGTCTCCCAGCACTCGGCGGCGAGCACCGACCACGACGGGAACGGCTGTTCTTCGCCGCCGTCCTTGCGCCCGCCTTTGCCGGCGAAGCGCGTAAGAGCACTGCTGCTGCGGCTGAGCATCTCGCGCCAGCCGTCGGTCAGCTCTTCCCAGGCGCGCGCGATGCTGCGCTCGAACTGCTCTGACAGACGACGGCGGTTCATGCGATGGTCCTTCGCGCGCGTTGGTCAGCGCCCCCTCGCTCGGCCACCTCCAGCAGGGCTCGAGCCCTGGCGAGTGGTACATGGACATCGCGACCCGAGGCGTCGGCTCCCACGAACCGAAGAAGGCTGTCGGTGGTGCTCGCTTTCGGGCCCAGTTGATGGACCCAGTATTCACCCGGAAGGACCGCTGTCCGCTGGCCGTCGGCAGTCAGGCCTGCAACCCTCACACCGGCTGGAACGTGGATATGAAAGCACTTCATGCTGGGTCCTGCTTCCCAGCGCAACGAGCGCTCGCGGCGAGACAGGCGTTGGCGCGCATTCGGCGCAAGGTCTCTCGTGCCCGGAGATACGCGTCAAGTTGACGCTCGGTCATCCAGGGCTTGTTGCGCGAAGAGCCGTGCAGTGGGGGACGACGGTTCGAGCTGCGACGGGTGGCCATGATTCAGTCCTCTCCGAATCGGGCAATGGCGATCCTGCAACGGCCATTTGCGGTGCACGGTGGACAGTCACAAGCCCCCAAAAACTAGGTGGTTCGATCCCGCCAGATCGCCACCAGCCCGATGCACGCCACCGCCGTCATCAGCGCGGGCAGTCCCCATTGCCGCGCCAGGCTCAGTGCCACGCCCCCCAGCAACGGCGCCACCACGCCGCCCGCCGTGTAGCTCAGCACCAGCACCGCCGTGAAGTTGACCAAGGTGACGCCGGTGCCGCGCGAGCCCGCATCGGCCATCGCCAGCGTGTAGATCGCGCCACCGCTGCCGCCCCACACCAGCGCGATGACGTAGGCCAGCGCTGGCCTGTCGGGCACCAGCAGCATCGCCAGGCTCGCCAGCCCCAGCGCCGCGCTGGCCGCGAAGTACAGCCGCCGATGCGGCCAGCGGTCGGCCAGCCAGCCGGTGGGCGCCTGCGTCAACACGCCGCCCAGGCCACCGGCCGCCACCAGCAGCGCTGAAGGGCCGCTGCCCAGGTTGAGGGCGAGGCCGTACAGCGGCAGCACGCCCGTGACGCCGCCTTCGTAGAAGCCCCCGATCGCGCCAGCCACCAGCAGCAGCGGTGCGGCACGCAGCGCGTCGGCAATGCCGTGCCAACCCAGGCGCGGCGCGTCGGCACCGCTGGCGTGGTGGCTGTGCAGCTCGGGCATGCCGAGGCCGACGAGCACGCCGAGGCCGCCGATCGCCACCGCCACCCAGCGCGAAAGCTGCGCCGCTTCACCCTCGGTGCCCACCGCCGCGAGCAGCGCCGGCCCCACGATGTAGGTGAAGCTGATCATGGTGCCGAACAGTCCCACCGTGCGGCCGCGGCTGGCGCTCGAGGCGATCTCGGCCACGCTGGCCTCGGCCACGATCCAGCGCATCGAGCCCGCGATGCCGCCGGCCAGCACCAGCACCGTCCACAGCGCCGGCGAATCGGTCAGCGTGATGCCGAGGAAGGCCAGGAAAGGCACCAGCCCGCTGAGGAGAAAAGCGCGCCGCAGGCCCAGCCGACGCACCCAGCGCGAGACGAACGGGGCGCCCACCGCCAGCCCCAGCCACTCGACGGACGCGACACCGCCCACCGCTGCATCCGACCAGCCGCGCGCCTTCAACGTGAACAGCAGCAGCGGAAAGAACATGAACAGCGCGACCAGGCCGAGGCAGGTCGACGCGAACACCGCGGCCAGGCCGGCGCGCGAGGGCGGGCTCGTCACGGGCCGAAGGGGCGCGTCCATGCGAGCTCCATCAACGCGCTGGCAAAGCCAGACCGCAGTGACCGCGCGCGGCCGAAGCCGACGCGCAAGTGGCCCTGCCCCGGCCCCGCATGGTCGGCCCAGGCCAGCGCCTGCAGCACCGCACCGCCGGCCGCCGCCACGCCACCGCCGCCCGCCGCACCGCCCATCAGCTCGACACCGGCTTGCCAGTCACCCTCGCGGCGCCGCGTGTCGGTCGACCAGCCGAGGCCGAGCAGGCCGATGCCGAAGGCGCCGGCCTCACCGGCAAAGGCGCTGTTCGCCTCGCCGCCGAGATACCAATGGGCATCCAGCGCATGTGCGAGCTTCAGCCCGACGGTGTCCACCGAGCGGCTTCCTCCTGCATGCCGCTCCACCCGCGAATAGCGGCGCAGGGTCAACGCCACATCGGTGCCGGCGGCCGAGGCCTCCGCGCCGGGTGCATCGAGATCGAGGCCAACCCAGGCCTGCACGGCGCGCGCGCCGAACGGCCCCTCGAGCGCATGCAACTGCCCGAGCGACACGCCGGCCACCCAGCGCGGCGTCAACCGGGTCTCGATCAGCACGGCGGCCTTGGCGAGCGCGCCGCCGCTCGTGGGCACCGCCCCGCCTCCACCCAGCCCCGCACCGAGCCGCAGGGCAACGCGGGTGGCCGGTGCAACGGCACGGCCGAAGTCCAGCGTGCCGAGGATCGCCATGTAGCCCGCCGCATCGCCCGACACCGCCGCATCGGCCTCGATGCCCCAGGCCCAGCTGTCGTGGTTCGGCAGCATGCCGAGACGCGCCCCCACCAGGCCCATCTGCCGGCCACTGCCGTCGGTGAAGCGATATTGCCCAGCGGTGGCCTGCACCTGGTCGACGGACCAGGGCGCGCGCGGCGCAAGCTCGCCGGCGGACGATGGCGCCGCCCGCGGCGCGTGCCACGCCAGGCCCAGCCCCCATTGCGCACTGCGGATCTGGCCATCGGGAAAGTCGACCCAGGACCGGGTCAGGCCCGCATCGAGCACCGGCGAGACGGCAGCGAACAGGCTCAGCGAAGGTCGCCACATGCGCCCGCCCCCCACCGGCGCATCGGCGCCTCCGCCGCTGGCCGCGAGCAGGCCGGCTTCGACGCTGACATCGTCCGTCAAGGTCCAACGCCGGCGCAGCGACAAGCCGCCGACGAAGAGGCCGCCGCGCTGCCCGCTGGCGGCGCCGTAGACCGCCGGGCCGGCGAGCCATGAGCCACCGATATCGAACAACAGCTCGGCGCCGACCCAGCCCATCGATTCGCCGCCCGGCAGCTCCAGCACTTCGGCATTGGCACGCAAAGATGAGCCGGCGGCCGCCAGAGGCGCCGCGACGCAAAGGGCGGCACAGAAGCGGGTCGCGGCCCTCAATGGACCGGGCTCGGGCCGAATTCGGGAAACTGGGCCGCGAACTTCTCGATCCATTCCATCGCGGCTTCGTCCATCCCGATCTCGCGGCCCTCGGTGCGCTGCACCGAGCGGCGGTAGTCCTCGATGTGGCAGAGCTGCTCGACCATCCTCGCGCGGAAGGCATCCTCCGCATCGAGGAAGGTCACGCCGAGTTCGTAGCCGCTCAGCGGATGCGGCTTGCACCAGGCGACCCGGCCGTGGGCCTGGAACGGCGGCTGCACGCAGCCGATGCAGATATCGACCTGCACGCCCGGCTGCACCGCGCAGCCCGAGCGAAACGCCAGCCCGCCTTCGCTGATGTCGTGCGTGTGGTAGCCGGAGGCGATATCGGTGCTGCCGATGCCGATCTCGACCGGAACGTCGATGGGGTGCCTGATGAACTGGCGCATGCTCTGCTCCGACTCTCAGGATACGCTCGGCGCGGAAACACTGACAACCCCCAGGAGTGCTCATGCCGCCACCCACCAACGCCGTCAGCTATTCGGTCGAGGGGCCGGTGGCCACCATCACCTTGCAGCGGCCCGAGCGCCGCAACGCTGTCGATGGCCCCACGGCCGCCGCGCTGCGTGCCGCCTTCGAGGCCTTCGAAGCAGATGCCGCGCTGCATGTGGCCGTGCTCACCGGCGCGGGCGCGAACTTCTGCGCCGGTGCCGACCTGGCCGCGATGGCCGACCCGGCCCTGCGCAACGCGATCGAGCCGAGCGGCACCGACCCTGGGCCGATGGGGCCGACGCGCGCCGTCTTCAGCAAGCCGGTGATCGCCGCCATCGAGGGCTATGCAGTGGCCGGCGGGCTCGAGCTGGCGCTGATGTGCGACCTGCGCGTGGCTGCGCGCGGCGCGGTGTTCGGGGTCTTCTGTCGCCGCTGGGGCGTGCCGCTGATCGACGGCGGCACGGTGCGCCTGCCGCGCCTCGTGGGGCAAGGCCGGGCGCTCGACATGATCCTCACCGGCCGCGCAGTCCACGCCGAGGAGGCGCATGCCATCGGCCTCGCGGACCGGCTGGTGGATGACGGCCAGGCGCTCGCGGCGGCACAAGCCCTGGCGCGCGAGATCGCTGCCTTCCCGCAGGCCTGTTTGCGCGCCGACCGCGCCTCGGCGCTCGCGCAATGGGATTGGCCGCTGGCCGAGGCGCTGCAGCATGAAGGCGCCGGCGGCTTTGCCGTGGTGCAGGCCGAGGGTCTGGCAGGTGCCGCGCGCTTTGCGGCCGGCGCGGGGCGCCACGGCGGCGCCGCGTAACACCGGGCAGTGCGGAAGATCGCCCCACGGGTCGGATCAAGAACTCCCTACGGCGCAGCCATCGGCCCGCGCAACGCAGCGGCCGACAACCAAGGCATCCCTTCGCCGCCTCAGCCCGCTGCCGCCATGTCGATCGCCATTGCCCCGGTCCCGGATGACCTCCTCGCCCTCGGCAGCCTGCTGGTGCTGAACGCCGACAACCAACGGCGCATCACCTATTGCAACGCGGCCCTGCAGGACACCAGCGGCTACCAGCGCGGCGAATTGCTCGGCCGCCCGCTGGCGATGCTGGACCATCCGGAGATGCCGCAGGAATTGCGGCGCGACCTGTGGGCCGCGCTGGAGGCGGGCGACACCTGGTCGGCGGTCGTGCAGCAGCGCTGCAAGAACGGCCGCGGCTACTGGGTGCTGGCCACTGCCGCGCCGCTGCGCGATGCGCAGCCCGAAGTGCGCTTCGTCATCGCCCATGCGAGGCCCACTCCGGAGGCCGTGCGCGCGGCCCAGAAGCTCTATGCCGCGATGCGCCGAGGCACCACCTTGTGGCAAGAGGCCGCGGCCTGCAGCCTGATCGGCGACACGGTTGCGCGCTACCAGCGCCGCGTCTGAATCCGCTTCAGTGAAGCAGCATCGGCTGGCCCGGCTCGGGCAGGCTGCTCAGCTGTGCGAGTGAGCGGCGCAGCTGCTCGCACACCGGCACCGCCAGCGCCATGGCCTGGCTGCGGCCGAGCTCCTCGATGCGGTGCGCCAGCTCGCGCGCGGGGTTCGACACTTCCATCAAGCCGAGCATGCCGGCTGAGCCGGCCAGCGAATGCACCAGCCGCCCGAGCGCGGCCTTGTCACCCGCCGCGGCCAGTGCATCGATGCGCTCTGCATCGCCGCCATGCTGCGCCACATAGGCCTGCAGCAGGCGGCGGTACATGCGCGTGTCGCCGGCCAGGCGCTCCAGCGCCGCATGCACCGCCACACCGGGCAGCGAGCGCTCGAGCAGCGCCACGTCATCGGCCACTTCGCTGTTGGGCGGTGCGCCCGAGACCTCGCGCGTGCCGGGCTGGATCCACGCGAGCAGCGCGCGCACCAGCTCGTCCGGGTCGATCGGCTTGGCCACGTGCGCGTTCATGCCGGCGGCGATGCAGTCCTGCCGGTCCTGCGACAAGGCCGAGGCGGTCATCGCCACGATCGGCAGATGCTCGCCCTGCGGCAGGGCGCGAATCACGCGCGTGGCCTGCAGACCGTCCATCTCGGGCATCTGCACATCCATCAGCACGAGGTCGAATTCGGTAGCCTTGATGCGGTCGACCGCTTCCAGCCCGGTGCCGGCCAGCGTCACCTTCATGCCGGCGCGGGCGAGGAATTCGCCGGCCACCTGCTGGTTGATCGCGTTGTCTTCCACCAGCAGCACGCGGGCACCGTGGATCGAGCGCGTCAGGCTGCCCAGGTCGAGCCGGCGCACCGGCCGCGGCGGCGCGCGCCGGCCGCGGTTCTGCAGCATCACGATGGCATCGAACAGGCGCGACGGCGTGATCGGCTTGGCCAGCACCAGGTCGGGCGGCAGCGCGCCGGCCAGCTCCAGCACCCGCTCGCGCGCGCTCGTGCCCACCAGCATCACCAGCGACGGCGCGCGGCGCTCATCGGCCCCACCGACCGCGGCGCTCGCGCCACGCCGCAGCTTGGCGCCCAGATCGGCCTGCGCGAGCCCGGGCGCCTTCTCGTCGAGCAGCACGAGCTCGCAAGGCGAGCCCGCCGCTTCGGCCTGGCGCAGCCGGCGCAAGGCCTCGTCGGCGCTCTCGGCCCGATCCACGGTGAAACCCCAGGCGACGAGCTGGTTGCGCATCACTTCAGCGGCCGCCTCCTGCGGATCGACCAGCAACGCGCGCATCGGGCGGATGCGATGAAGGTCGCGCCGCGGCACGGGCTCGGCGACCTGGCCGAAGCGCACGGTGAAGCTGAACACGCTGCCCTCGCCGGGCTGGCTCTCGACCCAGATGGTGCCGCCCATCAGCTCCACCAGGCGGCGGCAGATCGCCAGGCCCAGGCCGGTGCCGCCATAGCGCCGCGTGGTCGAGCCTTCGGCCTGCTCGAAGGGGCGGAACAGGCGCGCCGCCTGCTCGGGCGTCATGCCGATGCCGGTGTCGCGCACGTCGAAGCGCAGCTCGGCCTGGTCCGCGGCTTCCGGCGTGGGGCGTGCGCCCCGCACCGAGAGCATCACCACCCCTTGGTGGGTGAACTTCAGCGCGTTGCCCACCAGGTTGGTCAGCACCTGGGTCAGGCGCAGCGCATCGCCCTGCACATGCTCGGGCACGTCGGGCGCGATCTCCAGCACGAGGCCGAGGCCGGCCTCGTCGGCGCGCGGCGCGAACAGGCTGCCGACGTTGTCGATCACATCTTCCGGGCTGAACACCTCGTGCTCCAGCGCCAGCTTGCCGGCCTCGATCTTCGAGTAGTCGAGGATGTCGTCGAGCAGGCGCATCAGCGACTTCGAGGCGCCGTGCACCTTGGAGAGGTAATCGCGCTGGCGATCGTCCAGCTCGGTGTCGAGCGCCAGGTGCGTGAGGCCGATGATGGCGTTCATCGGCGTGCGGATCTCGTGGCTCATGTTGGCCAGGAACTGGCCCTTGGCCTGGTCGGCCGCCTGGGCCTCGTCGCGCGCCAGCGCGAGTGACGCGCCTTGCGTGCGCAGCGTGCGGTTCAGCGCCACCACGCGGCGGTACATGCGCGCGTTCTCGGCCAGCAGCTCGATCAGCACGTAGGTGGCGGCGAGCATGCCGTAGATGCGGCCGGCGTAGAAGCCGAGGTCGAAGCGGCCGGCATTGAACAGCGCCGACAGCGCGATGTCGAACACCCAGGCCGCCATCACCACCATCAGCCACAGGTCGAGCACGCTGCGCCGCTGCCGGCGCCACAGCAGCACGAAAGTGGCGATGCACACACCCCAGATGACGCCGACCACGATCTTCAACGTCGGGTTGGCCTTCTGGCCCGCCATGATCACCGGCAGCCAGGCCTCACCCGCCGTGGCCCACAGCGTCACCAGCACCACCGCCACGACCACCAGCGCGACAACCGCCCAGCTCGCGCGGCGCGGTTCGGCCACTCGTGCATCACGATCCGACAGCAGCGCGTAGCCGAGCACCGCGAGCGGGAAGCCGAGGTGCCAGAACATGTAGAGCCAGGCCGTCGTCTGCATGCCGGCACCGAGCCAGCCGCCGGGCGCGAACAGGCCCGGGAAGCTGAGCGCGTGCATGGCGGCCATCAGCGCGGTAAACAGGTAGCCGGCGACCAACATGGCGGTGCCGGCGCGGCCGAGGATGCGGAACTGGCTGTACAGCAGCACCGCGGTAATCACGTCACTGATGACGAGCGAGGCCTGGTAGATCGGGATGAAGGCCGGCATCGCCCCGAGCGGCCGGGTGGCGAAGGGCAGCAGCAGGACGAAGAGCAGGGCCGACAGCGCGATCAGCCGCCACGCGCGGCGGCGCAAGCGAGGCCCCGCCGGGCGCGTGGCCAGGAACAGACGACTGTCGTCGTCGCTTGCCGGAGAAGTCCGGGCAGATGGCCGCATGAGGTGTTGCACGCGCAGGCCCGCCACAGCGGAACGCCGCGCGAGTGTCGCGCTCCCTGACGACTTGTATTGCGATGGACTGTAGCGGCCAAAGTGTGCGGCGAATAGAGCCCGCTTACAACATCGAGCGTCTGGCGACAACGCGATGCAGGCGGTGATTCTTCACGCCCTCACGGGGCATGTCACGGGGCGTGCGGCGCCTGCCCATAACGAATGGATTGCACGACACCCGACTGGAAGCGCACCACCGCCACCAGGTTGCCCGGGCCGCGGTCGTAGAGCCAGTCTTCGGTGAGGCGGCAAGGCGCCAGCGCGCTCGCGAAAGGCTCCGGCACGGGCTGCGCCGCGCCGCTGGCGTAGAGCGGGGCGCAGAAGCTGTCTTTCAGCTGGGGCGGGCCGCACACCGACAGCACGGCCAGGCGCGAATCGCCCTCGGCCGTGATGTGGCCATTGCAGCGCAGCGATTCGGCCATGGCCGCCGGGGCCAGACCGGCCAGCAGCCCAGCCAGGCACAGCAGACGCGGGGTCTTCATGGCGGCTTCTTTCGGGCAGCGCCTTGTGGCAATCCGGCTTCAACGCTTAAGCTCGCCCGATGGCCGACTCCGTGGTGCTGTTCGGCGCCTTCGATCGCCACAACTTCGGCGACCTGCTGTTCCCGCACGTCGCCGAGGCCTTGCTCGGCCCCGAGGTGCATGTGCTGCACGCCGGGCTCGCCACGCGCGACCTGCGCCCGCAGGGCGGCCATGCCGTGCGCGCACTCGCGGCGCTGGGCACGCAAGGCGCGCTGGCGGGCGCCACGCTCATCCACGTGGGCGGCGAGATCCTCGCCTGCAGCGCCTGGCTGGCCGCGCTGATGCTGCTGCCGCCGAACGAGATCGACGCGACGATCGGCTGGCTGCAGGATCGGCCCGACACCCGCGCCCACTGGATCCGCGAGCGGCTCGGCAGCACGGCCGAGGCGCCCTATGTGGTGTCGCACGCGCGCTGCCCGGGCTTGCGCCGCATCCTGCACGCCGGTGTAGGCGGTTGCGCGCTCTACGCCGCACCAGCTGCCCTGCGCGACGAGGTGCTGGCCAGCCTCGCCTCGGCCGAGGCGATCGGCGTGCGCGATGGGCTGACGCTGGCCCATCTCGTGGGCGCCGGCCTGCGCGCCCAGTTGCTGCCCGACCCGGCGGTGATGGTGACCGAGCTGTTCGGCGAGCGCATCGCCGAGGCCGGCAGCCTGGGCGAGGTGGCGGCGCTGCGCGCTCGCTTCCCTGAGGGCTACCTCGCCGTGCAGTTCAGTGCCGAGTTCGGCGATGACGCGACGCTCGACGCGCTGGCCGCGCAGCTCGACACGGTGGCGCGCGAGCAGGGCCTGGGGCTGGTGCTGTTTCGCGCCGGCGCGGCGCCCTTTCACGATGACCTCGGCGTGCTGCAGCGCACCGCGGCCCGCTTGCGCACGCAGGACCACGCGGTGTTCGATTCGCTCGAGCTGTGGCAGATCTGCGCGCTCGTCGCGCATGCCGCGGGATTTGCGGGCAGCAGCCTGCACGGCCGCATCGTCGCGATGGCCTTCGGCCGGCCACGCCTGTCGCTGCGTTCACCGGCGCTCGCCGGTGCCGTTGTGAGCAAGCCGGCCGCCTGTGCCGCGAGCTGGGAGCTGCCCGGCCTGCCCGGCGAAGTGGCTGTCGAGGCACTCGCCGAGGGGCTGACCGACGCGCTCGCCGCCTCGCCCGCCGCGCTGCAGACGCTCGCGCAGGACCTGGCGGCGCGCTACCGCCACGGCTTCGCGGCGTTGTGTGCGCGGGGCGGCCTGTGAGCTGATCAGCGCCGGCTGCGTCGCGCGCTTGCCTTCGGCGCGGATTGCGCGGCGGCCTGCTCGGCGGCTTCGAGCATCGCCAGCGTGCGGTTGGAAGCCTCGTCGAGCCCGCGCTGCGACGAATCCATCTCGGCCTGCAGCCAGGCGCGCAGCGCGCACAGCGGCGGCCACTCGGCCAGCTCGGGCGGATAAGCGAGCCAGTAGGCATCGGACGCACCGATGCGCAGCGAGAGCGAAGACATGCGCACCAGCCGCCCGTCACGCAAGGCATCGGCCGCGAGGATCTCGCGGCCCAGCGCGAGGCCGATGTTCTGCTCGGCCGCCTGCAGCATCAGGCCCGCATCGCTGAACGAAGCGACCGGGTTGACGCGCGGGCGCAGGCCGCTCAGCGCGAACCATTGCTGCCACAGCGAGGTGCTGCCCAGGAGCGGCTCGTCGACCAGCGCCTTCGCGTCGCTGCCGAGCAGGCGGCGCGCGGCCTGCGGCGAGCCGAGCACGATGATCGGCGAGTCGGTCAGGCAATCGGCGCGCAGACCCTTCCACTGGCCGTCGCCCTGGCGCAGCGCAGCGTGGAAGCCTTCGCGCTGCAGCTCCACCAGGTGCTGCGAGGTCGACAGCTCCAGGCCGATCTCGGGATGCTGCTCTCGCCAGCGCGCGATGCGCGGCAGCAGCCAGCGTTGGGCGAACGAAGACAGCAGCGTGATGCGCAGCGTCTGCTCGGCGCTGCCTGACGCGGCTGCGGCAGCACGCACGCCTTCCTCCAGGCCGGCGAGCGCCGGCTCCACCGCGCGCAGCAGCGTGGCGCCCGAGGCGTTCAGCGCCACGCGTCGGCCGCGCCGATCAAAGAGCTCGAAGCCGAGCTGCTCTTCCAGCAGCTTGATCTGCTGGCTCACCGCGCTGTGTGTGAGGTGCAGTTCCTCGGCCGCGGCGCGCAGGTTGGCGGTGCGCGCCACGGCGCGGAAGGCAGGCAGGGTCTGAAGCGGCAATCTGGCCATGCTGGTAAGCATAACTGACCAACTTCGCCAGAATCAATCGATTCCATAACGACAAGTGGGCGAATATGCTTACCAGCACTGAATCCCGAACCGCCCTTCAGGAGCCCGCGATGAAAGCCTCGACCCTCTTCCGCACCGCCGCCCTCGCCGCCGCCATCGTCGTCACCTTCGTGCTCGTCGAGTCGGTCGCGCTGTTCGCGCTGCCGCCCGATGGCGGCGACCTGCTGATGGCGCAGGCCGCCGTCGAGGTGGCACGTCAGTGACGCGCCAACGTCAAGCCAGCTTGGCCGCCAGCACGTCGACCGGGTCGATCTGCGGCGGCTGGCTGAACAGCTCCGGTGCCTTCGCCATCAGTGCCTGCGCGATCGGCCCGGTCAGGTGCGCCTGGCGTCCGGCGTCATCGGCGAAAGCATCGAACACACCGTAGGTGCTGGGCCCGAGCTTGAGCGCGAACCACACCACCGTGCGCGCTTCCTGGTTGGCCAGCGCCACCGCGCTGATCAGGAAATCCTGCACCGCCGCTTCCTTGCCCGGCTTGGCTTCGAAGCGCGCGAGCAATGCCTTGTGAACTGTCATGTCGTTTCTCCTGTCGAGCCACCCGACGTGGGTGGATGGGGCGCACGATAGGCCCGGCGAGACCTCGCGACCATTGGCAGGAATGACAGTTTTGATACTGAAACGGCCAAAGGATCAGGCCTAGCGCGAGGGCCCTTCGGCGCCCAGCGTGAAGAAGAAGGTGGCGCCGCGGCCCGGCGCGGCATCGGCCCAGACGCGGCCGCCATGGCGCTGCACGATGCGCTTGACAATGCTCAGGCCCACGCCGTGGCCGGGGAAGCTCGTGCCATGCAGGCGCTGGAAGGGCTCGAAGAGCTTCCCCGCCTGCTCGCTGTCGAAACCCACGCCGTTGTCGCGCACGTAGAACACCGCCTCGCCGTTGTGCCGATCGGCGCCGATCTCGACCTTCGGTTCACTCGCGTGGCCGGCGAACTTGATCGCATTGCCGACCAGGTTCGCGTACACCTGGCGCAGCAGTGCTGCATCGGCCTGCACCTCGGGCAAGGGCGCGTGGATGGTCACCGGCACCGTTGCGCTTTCGGGCTGCGCGGCGTGAAGCTGGTCCAGCGTCTCGCGCACCACGGCTTCGAGCTGCAGGCGCTGCGGGTTCAGCGCCGCATCGCTGACGCGCGCCAGCTGCAGCAGCGCGGCGAGCAGTTGCACCGCGGACTCCGCCTGCTGCGCGATCACCGGCAGCACCTTGCCGGCCAGAGCGGTCTCGCCACGCTGCAGGGCCTGGTCGGCCATGCGCGCCGCGCCGGCAATGCCGCCGAGCGGGCCGCGCAGGTCGTGCGAGACGTGCCGGTTGAAGCCCTCGAGGCCGGCCACCATGTCCCGCAGCTCGGCGGTGCGCTCGGCCACGCGCCGCTCGAGCGATTCGTTCAGCTCCCGCAACGCGACCTCGGCCTCGGTGGCCCGGCGCAGTTCGGCATCGGCGCGGCGTTGTGCGCGCATCAGGCTGGTGGTGAGCATCGTCATGCCGGTCACGACCACCGGCACGACGGCCGCATAGCGCAGCAGCGGCACAGGGACCATGCCACCCCAGGCCGCCAGCACCACCCCGGGGTAGAGCATCGACGCCATGAATACCAGGCCATGCCCGCTCTTCGGCTCGCGCCGCGCCGCGCCCAGCGCCAGCAGCGCGATCACCGCAAAGTAGCTGGCGAACAGCGTGAACCCGAACAGCCGGTGCACCAGGCCCGGCAGCACCAGCGCGGCATCGGCCAACGCCACGACCACCGCGCCGTCGCGCAGCCAGCGCGCAGTGCGGCCCGTGAGGCCGACATAGTCGACCATCCCCCGCACGAGCAAGGTCACCGTGATGAGCCCCAGGACGGCCGCCAACGGATTCGGCTGCGCGCCGGCCGGCCGCGTGAAGCGGTCGAAGATGTAGATGAGGCTCGCGACGGCGTAGGCGCCGCAGTAGCTGACGTACCAGCGCTCATGCTGGGCTCGCCAGGCCAGCACATGCAGCGCTGCCAGCGTCACGAGCGAGATCGCAGCGGCCAGAGCATAGGAGTCGACCAGTTCCATGCGGGGTCGAGCATAAGCCCGATTGACGCCGCGCCGGCCCCTGCGCCCTAATGGGCACTCATGTTCCGCTCGCTGCGCTCGTCGATGCTGTCGATCGGCCTGGCCGCTGCCTTGGCCGCGCTGATCGTGCTGGCCCATGCACTGTGGAGCTTCCAGTCGCTCGGCCGCAGCGCCGAGCGCGCGCTGGCCGCGAAGGATGTGGTGGCCGACGTGCTGCCGCCGCCGCTGTACCTCGTCGAGATGCGGCTGGTGCTTTCGCAAGCGGTGGAGGAGAGCCTGCCGCCGGCGGCGGCGCGCGCCGACTTCGAGCGCCTGGCGAGCGAATACGAGCGCCGGCTCGATTACTGGCGCAGCCACGAAGCCGAGGGCTTGCGCACGCAACTGCTGGGTGCGGCGCATGCCAGCGCGCTGCGCATGATCGAGGCCGGGCGCAGCCAGGTGCTCGACAAGCTGCAGGCCGGCGATGTGGCTGCCGCGCGCCGCGGCCTCGGCGCCGTGCAGACGGCCTATGCCGAGCACCGGGCCGCGGTCGATGCCACGGTGCTGGCGGGCCGCGAAGTGGCGCAGGAGTCGATCGCCGCCTTCGAGCGCACGCGCCGCACCGGCGCCTGGCTGATGCCGCTCATCGCCGCCCTGCTGCTGGCGGCTGCCGGCTGGGCCTACTGGCGCGCGCGGCGCAGCATCCTGAAGCCGCTGCGCGAGGCGGCGGCGCTGGCCGACCGCGTGGCCGCCGGCGATTTGCGCCCCGCGCCCGAGGCCGACCGCGACGACGAGCTCGGCGTGCTGCAGGCTGCGCTGCGCGACATGACGGCCAAGCTCGCGCTCAACGTGCACGAACTGGAGCAGGCGCGCGATGCGGCCCAGGCGGGGGCGCAGGCCAAGGCCGACTTCCTGGCCAACATGAGCCACGAGATCCGCACACCGATGAACGCGGTGCTGGGGCTCACCCACCTGGTGCTGCGCATGCCGCTCGATGAGCGCGCGCGCGACTACGTGGCCAAGATCGAAGAGGCCGGCAAATCGCTGCTGCGCATCATCAACGACATCCTCGATTTCTCGAAGATCGAGGCCGGCAAGCTCGAGCTCGAGCGCGCACCCTTCGAGCTCGATCGCCTGCTCGAGCAGGTGGCGCAGATGATGGCGCCGCTGATCGACGACCGGGCCGTCGAGCTGGTGATGCAGCACGACGAGGCCGTGCCCAACCTGCTGCATGGCGACGCGCTGCGCCTGAAGCAGGTGCTGATCAACCTGAGCTCGAACGCGGCCAAGTTCACCGAGCGAGGCGAGGTCTTCATCGGCGTGTCGCTGCAGGCGCGGCAGGACGATGCCTTCAGCATCACGTTCACCGTGCGCGACAGCGGCATCGGCATGACGCCCGAGGAGCAGGCGCGCCTGTTCGCGCCCTTCATGCAGGCCGACAGCTCCACCTCGCGCCGCTTCGGCGGCACGGGGCTCGGCCTGGTGATCAGCCGCCGGCTGGTGGAGTTGATGGGCGGCGAGTTGAAGTGCAGGAGCGAGAAGGGCCGGGGCAGCGAATTCTGGTTCACGTTGATCCTGCAGCGCGCCTCCGCGCTCATCGGCGGCACCGCCAGCACCGAGGAGCGCGCGCAGCTGATGCGACACCGGCTCGACGGCCTGGCCGCGCTGGTGGTGGACGACAACTTCAGCGCCCGCATGACGCTGGCGAGCATGCTGCGCGCCTTCGGCATGGCCGTGACCGAAGCCGACAGCGGCCGCGCCGCGCTGGCCGCTGCGCGCACCGCCGAGCTCGCGGGCGAGCCCTTCGCGGTGGCGCTCATCGACTGGCGCATGCCGGAGATGGACGGCTACGCGGTGATCGACGCGTTGCGCAGCGCCTATCCGCAAGCGAGGACCGCCTTCATCATGGTCTCGGCCTACGACCGCGAGATGGTCCGGCGCGAAGTGCCGCGACAGGCGCCCGATGGCCTGCTGCAAAAGCCCGTGACGCCCTCGACGCTGCTCGACGGCCTGTACACGCTGCTGTGCGCGCGCGACGCGCAAGCCGCCGACGGCGGCGGCCTGCTGCCGGCCACCGCCTCGATGCCGAAGACCTTGCGTCTGGCCGGCCATGTGCTGCTGGTGGAAGACAACGCGCTGAACCAGATCGTGGCCACCGAGCTGCTGCGCGATTGCGGGCTGCAGGTCAGCATCGCCGAAGACGGTCCGCAGGCGCTGAAGGCGCTCGAAGCCCTTTCCAACGGCCAGCGCGTCGATGCGGTGCTGATGGACCTGCAGATGCCCGGCATGGACGGCTTCGAGGCCACGCGCCGCATCCGCGCGCTGCCGCAGGGCGACCGCCTGCCGGTGATCGCGATGACAGCCCATGCCTTCGCCGGCGAGCGCGAACGCTGCCTGGCCTCCGGCATGGACGACTACGTCTCCAAGCCGATCGACCCCGCGCTGCTGGCGGCTTGCCTGCTGAGGTGGTTGCCCAAGGCGGGCTGACGTTCGACCCTGCCGTCGGCGTGCCGCGCGAAGCGAACATCCTCGTCGCCGTGCACCGGCGCCGGGTCGGGCCAGGGCCAGCCGCCGAACTGCGTGCGCCGGTAGTCATCGAAGGCCTGCCGCAGCTCCTGCTCGGTGTTCATCACGAAGGGCCCGTACTGGGCGACGGCCTCGCCGATGGGGCGGCCCTGCAGCATCAGCAGCTCGGCAGCCTGGTCGCCGTTGACGATCGTGACGGCGACGCCGGCCTGCAGCTCGATCGAAGACCGAACGGCCACGGCGCGGCCATCGACACCGAGGTGCGCACCAACGAAGAAGTACAGCATGCGCCGCGTGCCATCGCCCTTCGCCGGCGGCAGCACCCACCGCGCGCCCGGCGCCATGCGGACGGTCCAGATCGCCAGGTCCGACTGCATCCGCGAGGCCCATGAATCCGGCGGCGGCGCGAGCGGCCTGCCAGGGCCCTCGACGGGAAGCTCGCCCGCGATCAACACCACTTCCGTGGCACGCCCGCTGCCATCGACGAACGAGTGCCGCGGGATGTCTTGCGACCAGAACATCGTGAAGTGCGGTTCGACCATCTTGCTCTCGGCCGGCAGGTTGAGCCAGATCTGGAAGAGCTCGAGCGGGTTGGGCCGGTCGGTGTGAAGCAGGGGGAACATCTCGGCGTGGACGATGCCCTGGCCCGCGGTCAGCCACTGCACGTCGCCGCCGCCAAAGCGCGCGGCGGCGCCGAGCGAATCGGAGTGATCGATGCGGCCCTGGCGCACGATGGTGACCGTCTCGAAGCCGCGGTGCGGGTGGGCGGGAAAGCCAGGCACCTGCTGGCCGTGGTACATGCTCCAGCCATCCCGGCGCGAGAAGTCGGCGCCCAACTGGCGACCCGACAACAGCGATGCATCCGGCCCGTAGCGCCCGTTGCCACGCGGATAGGCGTCGTCATGGTGAACGCAGAACAGGAACGGATCGATGGTCTGCCAGGGAAAGCCCAGCGGCTCGATGGCGAGAACCGAAGAAGGCGTCGAGGCTTCAGTGGTCATGTTGGTCTCCACAAGGCGCGCCACTCACTGGGGCGCCGCGGCGCCGAGTCGCGCAAGCGCGTCGGCGATCTCTTGCGCACCCCGCGGCCGCACCACGCGTGCGACCTCGCGGCCATTCTTCAGCACCACGAGCGTCGGCCACAGCTTGATGCCGAACGATCGGCCGAGCGGCCGCCCGCGGCCATCCTCGACCCGGAGGTGGCGCAGCGGTGCGCTCGCCGCACGCGCTGCCAGCGCGTCGCCGATGACCCGCTCGGCGGCCTGGCAGATGCCGCACCAGTTGGCGCCGAACTCGAGCACCGCATCGCCCCCCAGCGCTTCGATCTCGGCGCGGGAGGGTTCCTTGCTCGAATAGGGTGGAAGGCGGCTCATCGGCGTTTCCTGTCGGCGCGGGGTCTGAACGACTATGCCACGGGCGAATGCACTTGGTACCCGTGATGTCGGACTCCACACGCGCGCTGACGGGTTCGTCGCAAAGTGTTTGACGCGGTCGCCGGCGAAGCGTGACATGTCGAGGGGCCCCGACCAGGAGAGAGACGATGACGATCAGCCGCCGATCCTTCCTCGAGACCGCCGCCGCGCTTGGTGCTTCGCTCGCGTGGGTCGGGCCGGCGCGAGCTTCGCAGGTCGACTGGCACGAGCGGCGCGATCTGTATCCCCAGGGGGTCGCCTCGGGCGATCCCGATGCGCACAGCGTCATCCTGTGGACGAGGCGTCCGTTCGCCCAGGGCGACCAGCCATTCGGCCAGCGCCTGACCGTCGAGGTCGCCGAGGACGAGGCGTTCCGCCGGGTCGTCACGCAGGCGAAGGTGCCGGTCTCGAGCGACTCGGATTGGACCGCGCGCGTCCTGATCGGCGGGCTCCAGCCGGCGCACGTCTACTGGTACCGGTTCACCGACAGCGACGGAAGCGGCAGCCGGGTCGGCCGGACGATCACGGCGCCCTTGCCCGACGATCCGCGCAGCGTGAACTTCGCTTTCGTGAGCTGCCAGGACCTCAACGAAGGCAGGCTCAACGCCTATCGCCGGATGATCCACGAGGACGAACGCGCGCCCGCCGCCGAGCAGCTCGGCTTCGTCCTGCACCTGGGCGATTTCATCTACGAGGTGGTCGAGTATCCGGACGAGGTGAAGACGCGCTTCGACCGCACCATCTACGAGGTCGCCCGCATCCCGGAGGGCCACCAGGTCGGCAAGTTCCACATCCCGCTGACCGTCGAGGGCTACCGGGCCATCTACAAGGGCTATCTCGCCGACCCCGACCTGCAGGACGCCCGCGCGCGCTGGCCGTTCGTCTGCATCTGGGACAACCACGAGTTCTCGTGGCAGGGCTGGCAGAGCATCGTCAAGGCGGGGCCCTTCGAGCGGCCGGGCCAGAGCATCAAGGTCGCGGCGAACCAGGCCTGGTTCGAATTCATCCCGGCGCGCGTCGCTGCGCCGGGCGGCTCGCTCGAGCGCTTCGATCCGCCGGCCGTCAAGGACGTCGAGATCAAGGCGTTCGACAGCGACGGACTGGGCACCGAGCCGAACAACCTGGTGGCGATCAACAGCCTCAAGGGCTACCGCACGCTGCGCTACGGCCAGTGCCTGGACCTGATCATCACCGACCAGCACAGCTACCGGAACGCGGATCCCTTCAGCGACCCGTCCCTCGAGAAGCTCGGCGGCGACGAGTACATCGGCATGTTTCCCGAGTCCGGCATGCGGGTGCTGGACGGCGGGCGCGCCTACGACGGTGGCAAGCCCCCGGCGGACATCGGCTTCAACGATGCGCACGTCCCCAACCCGCAACGCAACGCACCGCCGCAGACGATCCTCGGCGCGGCGCAGAAGGCCTGGTTCAAGGACCAGCTGAAGAACTCGACCGCGACGTGGAAGATCTGGGGCAACTCGCAGGGCGCGCTCGACCATCGCGCCGACCCCCAGAACCTGCCGCCAGGCCTCACGAAGGAGCCCTGGCCGAAGGGCGCCTTCGCGTCCGTGGGCGGCGGTGATTACGGCACGGCGTACATGGAGCGTGCCGAGATCTACGACCTCGTGCGCGACGCGAAGATCACGGGCTTCGCCATCGTCTCGGGCGATCGCCACAGCTTCTGGGCCGGCTATGCGGCTGCGGAGCTGCCACCGGGCAAGTTCGAGCCGGTGGGCTTGAGCTTCGTCGGCGGGTCGCTCACCAGCCCCGGCACCATGGAGGCCTACGAGCACACGCTGCCGAAGGACGCGCCGCTGCGGCCGCTGTTCCTCGCGGACCGGGGTGCGGGGGCGGCACCCGACTGGACCTTCAACATGCTGCTCCGGCACGGTGTTCGTTCGTGCCTCGAATACGCGAAGAGCTTCGACCTCCAGCGTGCGCGGTCGCTGTCCAACCCGGACCTCGCCCCGCACCTCGAGTTCGTCGATCTCGGCGGGCACGGCTATGCGAAGGTCAGGTTGTCGGCCGATGAGATGCGCACCGAATTTGTCTGCATCCCGCGCCCCGTCACGCGCAGCGAAGGAGCGGACGGAGGACCCATCCGGTACCGGGTGTCGCACACCGCCGCGCTGTGGAACAGCGGACAGCGCCCGCGGCTGAAGACATCGGTGCTCGAAGGCGATGTCGGACTGTCCATTTGACGGACTCGCGGGGCGGGCGCGCCGGGCCGCAGGCGCTGTCAGTGCACGGCGCTGTAGCCGGCCAGCAGCTCTTGCTTGCGTTGCTGGATGCGTTCGCCCAGCTCGGCCAGGTCGAGGCGGCTCTTCTTCACCTTGGGGAACATCTCGTTCTGCTCTTCCTTCACGTGATGCTTCACCCATTCGCCCATGACCTTGACCTTGGCCTCGAACTCTTCACCGGAGGGCTCGGCGCCCTCCACCTGGGCGATCAGGTCCTTGATGCTCTGGTGCTCGACGCGCGCCTCGGGAACCAGATCCTTGTCCTTCAGCGCGGCCTGCACTGCCGGGTACAGGATCTCCTCCTCGACCTGGGCGTGCACGGTCAGCTCGCGGCAGATCTGCTGGGCCAGGTCGCCCTTCTTCGCTTCCGACCGACTCTTCTCGAACTGCTCGAAGAGCTCGCTGACCTTCCGGTGATCGGCCCGCAGCAGGGCGATGGCATCGGGCGTGCGCGTCGTCGCGCGGCGAGTGGATCGGCGGGTGCTGGTGGACGAGGACGGGCTCGGCATGGTTCTGCTCCTGGCTGATGTCGACCTGACGCCCGGCAGGGGCCGGCGTCGCCTGACGGCGGTCTCAGCAAGCCACATGCCCAAGGAGGCCGGCCATCAACCCTGCTTCACGAGCCCTCGCCTGACGAGATCCGGCAGCAGCGCGCGCAGCTGCTCTTCGGCGATCTTCGCGGCGGCTTCCTGCTTCTGGCCGATGGCCTCCATCTGGCGGCTCAGCGCTTCCATCGCCTTGTCGGCCTCCTGCTCCTGCTGCGCAAAGGTCTGCTCCAGGGCCTGTTCGCGCGCCTCTTCGAGACGTTCGATCTGCTGCTCGATCGCGTCGATCGATTCGTCGATCGGCTCCAGCGCGCTTTCGAGCTGCTCCATCTGCTGCTCGAACTGCGCCCTCTGCTTCTCGCCGCGCGCGGCGGCCATCTTGCGGGCCACCTTGTCGACCTGCGCCTGCGCCTTGTCGCGCTGCTTGTGCAATTCGGACCTGCGCTCTTGCAGCGCTTCCAGCTCGGCCGACGGCGCCTCGTGCGCGGCCTCAGCCTCTTGCGCCAGGCGCTGTACCACCTCCGACTGTGCATCGACTTGGTGGCTGAGTTGATCCATCTCGGCGTCGAAGGCGTGGACCGGCGCCCACAGCGCCTGCACTTCAGCGAGCGCGCCGGGGTCGGTCACCACATAGCGCTGGTTGCCCTGGCGCACCCACAGGAAATCCCCGTGCAGGCTGGCACGCCGTGCCTTCAGTTCGCGCATGTCCTTCTCGTTGCCCGACATGGTGGTGCTGCCGTCCTGGCCCGAGACCAGCGCGAAGGCGAAGGGCTGGTTGGCTTCGCCCAAGGTGATCGTGGAAGGAGCGGCGCGAGCAACCGGCGCGGCGGGCGCCGGGTTCACCGTGGGCGTGGGCGGCACCGCGCGGGTTGCCGGCGCAGCGGGGGTGGCGACGCCCGCCGCGTGCGCGGCGATGGCCAGCGCCGCCAGGCCGGCGAGCGGGAGCAGCAGCTTCGCGCCCAGCGGTTGCGGGATCGGGCGGACCAGTCGGCGGATGCGGGTCATGAGGCTGCCTCCTTGGGCGGCGAGGGCCAGTGGGGGTGGAGAAGATTGGAAGCGGGCCAGCTCGGACAGGGCCAGCGCCAGCCGCCGCGGCTCGCCGAGCGCCTCGGCGGCCAGGTCGTCGGCTATCTGCTCGCGCTCGATGCGGATGCGGCGCGAGAGCCACCAGACCACCGGGTGGTAGAAGAGCAGCACCTCGACCACGCTCTGCAGCAGGTTGGCGAGGTAATCGAGCCGGCGCACATGCGCGAGCTCGTGTGCCAGCAGCGCTTCGACCAGCTCGACGGGCAGCTGCGCGAGGAGCGACGCCGGCAGCAGGATCAGCGGGCGCCAGCGGCCGATCGTGGCCGGCCCCTCCAGGCCCGCCAGCCCTTCCACCACCCGCAGCCCCGGCAACCGGCGCAGGCCCATGCGCCGGGCAAGCACGGCAAGCCGAGCGGACCAGGCTGGATCGATCGGGCGAACCGCCGCCGCGGCACCGAGCCGCCGCACCCAGGCGAGGCCGAGCATCAACCGCATCGACATCAACGCCGCGCCAATGCCCCAGAGCAGCACCACCACGGGCAGGCTCGGCATCAGCGTGGCCAAGGACCAGCTCACCGCACGATCTGGCGCGGCCGGTGCGATCGCCGGATCGATATGGATCGGCGCGGCCAGCGCGGGCGCCACGGGGCCCGTCTCTGGCGTGACCAGGAGTTGCCCCAGCGGCAACAGCACGCACAGCAACAGCGCCCCGCCGCACAGCGCATAACGAGCTTGCGGCCGCGCGTTGCGCAGCAAGGCGAGACCGGCGGCAGCAAAGCAGCCGATCAGCGCGCCCTGCCAGACGAAATGCAGCAGCACCATGCCGAGGCGGGTCACCGCAACGTCCAGTGCGGCGTTCATCGCGAGCCCTCTTCGCCTTCGGTCTCGGCCAGCAGGCGCTGGATCTCCGCCCGCTCGGCGCGGCTGACATGCCCGCGCAGCGCCGCCAGCACCAGCGCCTTGCCCGAGCCGCCGAAGGCGCGGCCGATGAAATCGCGCAGCAGCCGCGTCTGCAGCTGCCCTTGCGCCTGCTTGGCCGAATAGACGTGCGAACGCTGGCTCTCGTCGCGCGTCACCAGCCCCTTGGCGTGCATCAGCTGCAGCTGGCGCAGCACGGTGGCGCTGGCGAGCTCGGGCCGGGCCTGGCAGGCCTCCTGGTGCACCGCCTTGGCGGTGGAAGGGCCAAGCTGCCAGAGCACTTTCAGCAGCTCGAGCTCGGCGGCGGTGGGTTTGGGAGCAGTCGCCATCGGGCGCTCACCTCGCGGTTCGACGATGCGTTCAGAATATTTGTTCTAGAACTTTTTGTCTAGATCCTTTCTGAGCTCTGCGGGAACACCGATTGCCCTGAAGGCGGAGGCCGAAGTCTTGATGACTGCTGCCCGACCGATCGTCAAGGGGGTACAGGGTGTTTCGCATTCTCGTCGTCGACGACAACCAGGACTCGGCCGACACTTTCCAGCACATTGGGATCCTAAGCTTAGAATTCCACGTGGACAAGTTGTCGCG
>JADMIO011409271.1_pt1 | contig 77471 bp, 59 predicted proteins | sample 8958161 | NCBI WGS metagenome assembly JADMIO01 (sample SAMN16585339, study PRJNA669376) | soil metagenome | isolation source: Crop rotation soil | place: USA: Cullars Rotation, Alabama | collected 2011
GCCGCGACTTCAAGTCACGTGAATTCCAAGCTTCGGATCCCACTGTGCTGGAAAGTTGCGACGTTGGATGCGAACCACTTCACTTCCAAGTTCTGCGATTCGCTTGCGCAAAAACCCTAAATCTTTGGCCTTTGGCCATACAGTCGAGAGATTATCAATCAAAGTTTGAGCATTTGTCCGTTGAAGCACTGTGGGGTCGGGTTGATTCGCCTTTTCTCGACTAGGCAACCAACGAGCCCATGTTCGATTCTCCGAACCGCCTCCCCCTGTCATGTAGGCCAGAAATATAACACTATCCCTCAGTCGCACATGACTATGGCTGGTGTCGAACAGCAATAAAGGGATTCGAGAGTCCGGTTCGAACACCGCGTTCAAAAGAATTTTCACAACCGTTTCACGATAGTCAGACACTGTGCTCTCGAGGAATTCGGCAGTCTGGACAACAAATATGGCTGGGTCGGGACCCACCTTGCTAAGCGCCTCCGCAGCGGGAATGCGAACCCACTCGTTGTTACTCTTAAGCAGTTCAGCAATCTTAGGAGCAAACACTCTCGCATTCGTTCCCATATTTCCAAGTGCTTGGGCAGCCGAAAGACGGATTTCCTCGTCAGAGTCATTAAGTAAATTCGCGATTTGAGGGGCATAATTTGTGCCCGTATTTCGCAGCCCTCCAACCGCCCAATCGCGGACGGGGCTGGATCTGCTTTTTAACAGGCCAACGAGTTGTGGACCGAATTCTGACATATTAATATTCATTTTACCGAGCGCCTTGGCAGCTGAACCCGCAAGAAGCTCGTTCGTACTTGTGAGCAGCGTCGCAATTTGAGGGCCGAAAGCTATCGCATTTGTTCCCAGCTCGCCGAGAGTCTGGACTGCCAATATACGAATCGAGTCGTTAGGACTTTTAAGAAGTTGAACAATTTGTGGGATGAATGGAGCGGCATTCGTGTCCATTTCCCCTACCGCTTGGCCAATATCGGAGCCAGTCTTGGAATCGACCTTAACGAGCATCTCGATCAACTGCGGAATGAAGGGTGCTGCGTTTGTACCCATTTCTCTAAGGGCATACCCACTATTCCACCTAATTTCCTCGCTGCCGCTCTTGAGCAGCTCGATTACTTGAGGGATAGCCGGTACCGCATTTGTGCCTAATTGACCCAGTGCCGCGGCGGCAAACTCCCCGGTATTTTCATCCTTGAGCAGCTCGACAATCTGCGGAACAAATGGCGAGGCATTTGTTCCCATATTACCCAGTGCTTCAACTGCTGAGTTTCGAATATCAGAATTTTCACTGCTTAGCAGTAGAGCAATCTCAGGAACAAATGGTGTCGAGGCGGGTCCAATATTTCCCAGGGCAAGAACTGCTGACTTACGAACCTCGTCGGCATGGCCTGTGAGCAGACGGGCAATTCCAGGAATGAACGGCGCCGCATTACTCCCCATTTTACCAAGCGCTTCGGCGGCTGAACTACAAACCCTCGCATCACCATCTTCGAGCAGTTTCGCAATTTGTTGAGCGGGCGGTGTTGCATAAACCACCATGTTCCCAAAAGCCTCAATTGCCGATCTGCAAACTTCTTTATTTGTGCTAGTAAGCAGTTTGGCAAGCATTGGGACAAACGGCGCCGCACTATTTCCTATCTTACCGAGTGTCTGGGCGGCGGAACTAACAGTTGTATCATCGCCATTTGTGAGCAGTCGAGCAACCTGGGGTGCGAGTTGTGGCTCGATGATCCCGACGTTAACCAGGGCCTCAGACGCCGAACTGCGGATTTCATTGTTGGTGCTTGTGAGCATCTCGAGCATACGGGCAGCAAATGGCATGGCATTTGTGCCCATTCTACCAAGAGCCTTTGTAGCACAACAACGAACCTGATCATCGGTATCCTCGAATAAACTAGCCATTATAGGCAGCGAAAATGCCGCCGAATTTGACGACGAGTAACGAGGCAAGTAATAAGTTATCTCTCGATCCAACATTGTTAGCTTGCTGTGGTTCAGCCGCACGCTTTGATCGAGCTCTTTTTTGAAAAGATCAATGACCTGCTTTTGAACGTTTGCTGGAGCATTTGAAATTCCACGGCCATTGTCTACCAACCAATCCCACGCCAAATCTCGAACTCCAGGATTAGGATCCTCTAGAGCAGCGGCTACAGCCTCCCACCTCCATACGGGCACTTCGTCTGACGCTTTGGATATGGACCAACACCCAATTGAGAGCAGCAAATTTATCAAAAATATAGCTGTCTTGAAAATATCCCTTTTTAGGTTCATGCGTTCGTGGCGTGACTTTTCTGAGTTCTAATTACGGATCGGTGAATGTTTCCAGCTTGCATGATATAGCCGAGTTTGCAAATACCATTCTATGAACATGCCGCGTAACCTCCGTAGTTCTTTCGAACTAGAGATTCGACAAGCTAGGGGATACTCCTCGATTTTCTCGAGCAGAAATGAATTTGAAGAAGTGTTACCGCATTACTTATCCCAACGAATCCGCAGTCTACCCGTTCTCAATCGGCTTGCCGGACATGTACCGCGCCACGGCTCCTGCGCGCGATTGCACGTGCATCTTTTCGTAAATGTGTTTGAGATGGCTGCGCACCGTCTCGATGCTCAGGCCAAGCCGGTCCGCGATTTCCTTGTTCGAATATCCCTTGGTCAGCAGCAACAACGTCTCCTCCTCGCGCGCGGTCAGGCTGACGGTGTCATCGCGCCCGCGCGGTTTTTGGCGAAACGATTCCACTACGCGCCGCGCAATTTCACTGCTCATCGGCGCGCCGCCCGTCAGCACATCGATCAAGGCCGACCGCAAATCGGCCGGTTTGGTGCGCTTCAACAGATAGCCATCCGCACCCGCCTGCAGCGCCACGAACACCAATTCATCGTCATCGGAAGCCGTGAGCATCACGATGGGTGTGCGCGGCATTTCCTCTTTCAACCGTCCCGTGCATTCAATGCCCGACATGCGCGGCAGGAAAATATCCATCAGGATGACATCCGGCTGGAGCGGCGGCAGCAGGCGCAGCGCCTCCTCGCCGGAAGCGCATTTGCACATGCAAATGAAATCCGGAAATGAATTGATCAGCTTCGCCCAGCTTTCGCGCACGTCACGTTTGTCTTCCACGAGCGCAATTTTGAGCGGCGACTCGGGCGAAAACGCCGGCGGTTTCGTTTCAGTTCGAAGCAATGTCATGATTGATTAATTCCGTTCAAATTCTGCCGTTCGTCGATTCGCCATTGTGCCGGCTGAACAAGCGGCGCACGGAAAAACCGCCGCGCGCCGCCGGATGCGCCAGCGGCATCCGGAACTCCACCCGGCAACCCGCGCCCTCCGCACTCGTAATCTGGCACGTCCCGCCGAGATCCTGCAACCGCTGCATCATGTTCAGGAGCCCGTTGCCCGCGCCGTTGAGCAATTCCGGATCGAATCCCTTTCCCTGGTCTTCCACCACCACGATCACGTGCTCGCCCTCCTTGCTGATGCGCAGCAAAATCTCGCTCGCCTCGGAGTGTTTTGCGGCGTTGTTCAACGCCTCCTTCACCGCCAGCAGCAATCCGCGCCGGACCGACAGGTCAAAAACACTCACCGGCATGTCCGGCTGGATATCGAGCCGGCAACGAATCGGCGTGTTGCTCAGAAAATGTTGCGCGTATTTGCAAAGATACGACGAAAAATCCCGCAGCGTGTCGCGCTTGGAATTCACCGCCCACACCACTTCATCAAGCGCCTGCGACGCCGCGCGCGCGTGGCTGCAGAAATGGCTGAAGTGGGAACGGGCCGTAGACGCCTCCGGATATTCCGTCTGCGCCACTTCGCTTTGCAGGACCAATTGCGTGAGCGCCGCTCCAAGGTCATCGTGAATATCGCGGGCAATGCGCGCCCGTTCCAGGTCGAGCAACTGTTGCGCCCGGGTTCGCAACGCCAGTTTCGCCGCGAGCCAGAGGCTCAATCCGAGCGCAACCATGCACACCAGCAATACCGTGCTCAAGAACCATTTCGTCTGCCAAAAACGCAATTCAAAAGGCTGCAATATCGGCGGCGTCATGGTGTTCACCGGATTCAGCCACCAGGGACTTTGTCCGATCACCCCGACCTCCGTAGCTGCCGCCCAATTCGGATCGGGCCGGGTGCGGGATTGCCATCGCCGCACGGAATTGGGAACCACCCGCCACGAATCGTCCGAGAGCAGCTTCATTTGCTGTCCGCTGGCGAGCGTGATGCGCATTCCCAACAAAACACCCGCTTCGCGCCCGTCATTGAACGCCTCGATCGCCATCACGTGACGGCCCGGCGTCACCAAAAACGTGAGATCGTATTCGGTCAACGATTTCCAATTGCTGCCTTCTCCAATCTCCCGGCCATCGAGAAAAACGTGATATGAATTATCCGCCGTGATGCGCAGCAAGGCCTGCCGCACGCGATCATTCTCGGGAACTTCAAACGAATTCCAAAATCGGCAAATTTGTTTCTCGTCAAAATTCGTCGTCCAGATCCAGGAACCCAACCCCAGTTGTTCAATTACCTTCTCGGCCTCGGGAGTGACCTTCTGCGGTTTGGTGAGCGGATAAACTTCAGCCAAAACCGTTTGGCAAAAAAGAAAACCCGCCACCCACGACAGCGCCCACAACTTCAAACATAAGCCCGTGCGCGCAATTCGCCGCTGCGGGATGTTTTTAGAGAAAAGGATTTGTTGTCGGGCAAACCAGCGCATCTGTACCAGCCCGACCTTACCAGTTGTGCAGCGCAGGGCAATCTCTTGCTTGCGGTTCACCCGGTTGGGGGATGGACAGTTTTATGCAGCAGTCGCAGGATAATCTTTGATTGAACCTATCGACGTCATTCTAACTCCCCAACTTCAGTTCCTATGAGAAACCCGTTCATTAAGACAGGCTCACGCCGTTTTGCATCGGCGATTACGCTCGTATTTGCACTCTTACTCGGCGCTTTTCCAGCCTTCGCCGACCTCGTTGGACCCTACACACCGGATACCAATACGCTCTTTTTGCTGCACTTCGACGAAGCCGCTGGCGGATCGGTTACGACCAACCTCGGCACCAAAGGCGGAAATTTCTATAGCGTGAGCGAGGCGGCGTCCACCACGACTCCCCCGCTGGTCACAACCATGCTGGGTGCGGCCGGCTATGTGAACGGTCTGACCAATTTCAATAATTGTGTGACCAATCCGACGACGGGTTACCTGCTTGGTTACGACTTTAATAATTCCGGCGCTTTTGACGGCGATAACGGCGGCGCAGCACTGAGCGCAGATCGCCTCGCCATGACCAATTTGAACATCGGCAACGGCGGGCAAACTTCGTTTACCATCGAAGCTTTAATCCGCCCAACGACCATCACGCCGAACCAGGAAATTCTTTGCACCGACAGCACCGCCGGGACGCGTGCGTTCCAATTTCGCCTCACCGCCGGTTCGTTGCAGTTTTCCATGATCAGCGCCGGGCAGGCGGTCACGGCGCCAATTCCAACCACCGGCCCGGACGCCTTTGTGGCCAACAATTGGTATCACGTGGCGGTGGTTTACGACGGCACCAAGGCCACGCTTTACTGGACCTTGCTCGATCCGGCCAACGGCGCAGCCCACGTGCTGGGAACTCCGGCGGCACTGACGTTAGGGACAGCGGCGGGAGCAGCAGCCGGCCCGATGTGCATCGGCAACGAAAATCGCAACACCGCCGGCGAACAATTTTTCGGCTCCATCGATGAAGTGCGCATCAGCAGCGTAGCCCGCAAGTCCGGCGAGATGCAGTTCTTTTCGCCGAAAGTGACCATTACCGCAAATCCCATCAGCCAAAACGTGGACTACAATCAGCCGGTGAATTTCTCCGTCGGCGCGTCCAGCTCGTTCACGCTGGGTTACCAATGGCGTTTCAATTCCAATTCCATCCCGGACGCGACGAACAGCGCTTACAACATCGCCAACGTCGCTGCGAGCGATGCCGGTTTCTATGATTGCATCATCACCAACACCGGCGGTTTTGCCAATACGAGCAGCGTGGCGCACCTTGTGGTCGGCGCCGCTAACTTCATCGCCAATCGCTACAGTTTCACGACCGACACCACCGACAGCATCGGCGGCCAGACCGGTACGAATTTCGGCAATGCCGCCGTCAGCGGAGGCAAGCTGGTGCTCGACGGCACTGCCGGCACTTACATGCAATTGCCCGGCGGCCTGTTCAACAGCGCCAACGCCACCGCATTGACCATCGAGTTCTGGGCCTCTTACGGCGTGAATGCAAACAATGCGTATCTCTTTGCTTTTGGTTTCACCAACCAAACATTGGGAGTCACCGTGGGAGCCAACTATGTCTGTTTCAGCCCGCACAACGGTTCCGGCCATCAGATTCTTATCAACCCGGCCAGCGATGCTCTTTTCCAACAAAACACCACCGGATCGGGAACGCTCGACGGATCGAGCCTGCACATCGCGTGTGTTATCGATCCACCGAACAAAATCATGGCCATCTATACCAACGGCGTGTTGGAGGCAGTGAATACGAATATGACGGTCAACATTGGCAGTTTGAACGACACCTTCTCCTACATTGGCCAATCGCTCTTCCCCGCCGATCCCAACGTCAACGCCAGCATCGACGAACTGCGCATCTTTAAAGGCGCGTTGTCGCCCATCACCATCAAGCAAAGTCAGGATCAAGGACCCAACACGCTGCTCGCCGACGGTCCGGCTCAATTTGTGTTGAATCCCACCAATACTTCCATACCAGTGGGCCAGGTCGCCACCTTCACCGCCGCCGCGGTCGGCTATCTGCCCATCACGTATCAATGGTTGAAGAATGGCACGCCCGTCGCCAATGAAACCAACTCCACCTATTCCTTCAGCACCGTCCTGGGGGACAACAACTCCACCATCCAGGTCTACGCCACCAATACCATCGGCGTGACGACCTATGTCACCAACAGCACCATCGCGACGCTCAACGTCTTCGTTCCGCCGACGGTCGCCTGGCTGGATTTCACTCATGGCGGCGCGAATAACCTGTGGGACACCACCTCCCTGAACTGGACCAATACCGCCGGCGGCGGCCCGCTGGCCTTTGTGCAAAACGATTCCACCGTCTTCGACAGCCGTGGCGCCCTCAACCCGAGCGTGGACATCCAGCAAGCCGTCTCGCCGAATTCCATCCTGGTGAACGCCACCACGGATTACACGCTCGCCTCCGGTAACAGCCTGGGGTCATTGAATGGCCAGGGCAGCATCACCAAGCAGAATTCCGGCAAGCTGATCATCGAAGTGACCAATAATCTGTCCGGCCCGGTCACTATCTCCGGAGGCACAGTGCAGCTCGGCAACAACGACGCCTTTGGCTCGCTCGGCACCGGCGTGGTTACCAATAACAGCGCAATCTCTATCGCCCGTACCGATACTGCCTTGAATCTCGGAAACAATATTCATGGCACGGGCACCCTGAGCTTCGATGGCAACGGTTCCGTCACCGTGTCCGGCAACAGCGATTACACCGGAGCTACCGCAGTCAACGCGGGAATCCTGTTCCTCACGAGCGGCACCGGTTTCGGCAGCCCGAGCAGCGGCACCACCATCGCGAACAGCGCCCAGGTTTATATCACCGCCAACGTCGACACCGCTGAAGGCTTTACCATCAATGGACTCGGCGACAATAACGGCGCGCTCCGCAAAGGCGGCGCGGGGCTGACCACTGCATCCGGTCCCATCGTCCTCGCCTCGGATTCCACCATCGGCGTCGACGGCGGCGCGACGCTCACTATATCCAATACCGTCAGCGGCGGATTCGCGCTGACCGCGGTCGGCGGCGGCACGCTCGGCCTCATCACCAATAACACGCTGAACGGCTTCACGCTGAATGGCTCCATTGTCAGCGTCGGCTCGCAAGGTGCCCTTGGCAGCGGCCCGGTCACCGTCTCCGGCGCGGGTCGATTCGTGCTCGCCACTGGCATGACCTTCACCAACGCCATCACGGCAAACTCGGTTTCACCCGGCGCGGTGAGCGGTTTAATTATGGTGAACGACAACACCAACGGCACGGTCACCACCGCCAACGGCCCGTTGACCTTCAATGCCACGGCCGCGAACGGCAACAACTTCTACGGCCCGCTGACCTCCGGCCTGCTCAATATCACGGGCCCGGTAACAAACAACGCCACCGGCATCGTCGGCTCACGCGATGGCTTCGTCCGCTTCTCCGGCGGCGGCGATTATTTCCAGTTCAATATCAACCAGGGAACCACGTCCATCGGCGCGAACAACGGCCTTTCCACGAATGCCGTCCTGAGCCAGAGCGCCTCGGGCGCCTCCGTGTTCGACCTGAACGGATTCAACCAGACGCTCGCCGGCCTGAGCGACGGCGGCGCGAATCCGGAAACTGTGACCAACAGTTCGGTTACCGCCAGCACGTTGACGGTGAACCCCGCGAGTGGTTTCGTTTACGCCGGCTCAATCGGCGGCAACCTGTCGCTCGTGTTCAACGGCGGCAGCCCGCAGCAGTTAACCGGCACCAACACCTACACCGGCAGCACCACCATCAAGTCCGGCGTGCTGCAAGTCTCCAATCCGTCGTTCAGCGCGGGTTCGACCGTCACGATCGCCAGCGGCGCGACGTTGCAGTTGGATTTTGCGACCACGAATACAATTAACAAACTAGTATTGAACGGCGTCTCGCAACCAGCCGGTGTTTACAACAACTCCACCAGCCCGAGCTTCATTATCGGGACAGGCAGCCTGCAGGTGGTGCCCGTGAACATCACGCCGACAAATATCGTCGCGACCGTCAACGGCAACCAACTCACGTTGACGTGGCCCGCCGATCACACCGGCTGGCGCCTGCAAGGCCAGACCAACCCGCCCGGCGTCGGCATCAACAGCTCCAATTGGGTGGACGTGATCGGCTCGACCAACGTCAACACGTTGCCAATCACGATCATCGGCACCAACGGCCCGGTCTTCTTCCGCATGATCTATCCGTAAGCCGTTAAAGGATTCACGCGCGGGGTGAGCCCACTCACCCCGCGCTTTTTTTCTGAAAGGGGATTTCTTCGAATGATTTGTTTGTCCAGCCCGTCCGCGGTAAACTCCCTCGTGCTCGATTCGCTTCGCCGCCATTTTTCCGCGCTGTCCGTCGCGGCAATTGCATTGCTGACGTTTCCTGCACACGCAGCTCTGCAACCCTACACTGCCGACGTCAACACCCTGCACCTCTGGCATTTTGACGAACCCGCCACGCCCTTTGTCGACGCCACGGCTGGTGGGACAAACCTCACTTACCTCACCGGTAGCGCAGCCGCCGGCAGTTCCAGCGTCGCCAACACTTTTTCAAACTCCCTCAACTTCGGCACGCTCGCCACGCCCAATGCCGTTCTTCTGGCCGCCGGTTCCGCGAACGTCGGCACGCCCCTTCCCTTCACATTCGCAGGTTCCGACGGCGCGTTCACCTTCGAAGCGCTCGTGCAAATTAATTTCAATCCCACGAATTCCGTCCGCAGCCAGCCGTTCCAAATCCTGAATGGCGACGCCAACAACGCCGACGGCGGCACGCGCGTGTTTCAATTCCGACTTCTGCCCGTCGGGCTCGGCGGTGGCGATACCAGCGTTGTGCGCATCGAATTCATCAACGGCACCACCACCGTGGCGCTCGCTCCCATCCCCACGAACGGCCCGGACGCCATCGCCTCTAACAATTGGTATCACGTCGCCGTCACCTATAACGGCGCTCCGAACACCACCAGCAACCTGCTCTTCTACTGGACGCTCGCAAACAGCAATCGCCCGGCAGCCGATCTCATTTACGCCACAACCATGGCCTCGGCTCTGCCGGGAGTCAGCAGCGCCACCACAATTTTCAGCGTGGGCAACAGTGCCCGCAATCCCGGCGGCGGCTCCAGCCCGTCCGTCGCGAATTTCCTCGGCAACATTGACGAAGTCCGCATCAGCAGCGTGGCCCGCGCGCCGAACGAATTTGTTTTCCAGAACATCTCCGTCACTGCCAGCAGCTATCAACCGGCCACGTCCAATTACCCCTCCAACACCATCGACGGCAATTTAGCCACACGCTGGTCGGCCCAGGGCGATGGTCAATACATAACTTACGACCTCGGCCGCTTTGAACTCGTGCAATCGCTCGACCTGGCGTTTTACCAACCGTCTGGCGTCCGCTCCAATTGGTTCGACGTGCTTCTCTCGAATGACGGAATCGCCTGGCGCACCATGCTCACGAATGCCATCGGCACCAACGCGGCCCTCGCGAATTTCGATTTCGCCGATTGGCCTGCTCGCTATGTCCGCGTGGTCGGCCACATAAATTCGCAAAACGATTTCAACAGCATCACGGAAACGGTCATTCACTATTCCACGCCGGTAGACACGGATAACGATGGCCTGCCCGATCTTTGGGAAATGTTTTACTTCGGCAATCTCACTAACACGCCCATCGGTGATCCGGATGCCGACGCGCAATCAAACGCCTTTGAATTCCTGCACGGCACCGCCCCATCTTCGCCCAATACTTCCGGCGACAGCGACAACGACGGTCTGCCCGACGCCTGGGAATTGGCGAACTTCGGCTCGCTTAGCTACGGCGCAAACGATGATCCCGACCGCGACGGTTTCAGCAACTTGCAGGAATACCTCGCTGGCTCAAATCCCATGGACGCGAATTCAGTCCCCGGCGACATCAACGGCAACAATCTCTCTGATTCATGGGAAACTAATTCCTTCGGCGGCTTCGTCACATCGGCCTACGACGACGCCGATGGCGACGGCTACGACAACCTCGCCGAAATGATTTGGAACACGAATCCCACCAACGCCATTTCTCATCCGTCATTCATTTCTCCGCGCGTCGCGTTGCTGAACGACTCCATCGTCGCAACCAACGCCTGCCTCATGCCGTTCGGCTCCACCTACGGCCGGGCCATCAACGGCATCTCCTTTCAGACGCGCATCCTCCCAAAATTCGACGGTTATGAATACACGGCGTGGTACGACACCACTGGGTCGGGCACCACCACACAAACCGTCTGGCTCGCGCGCCGCACCGTCACCAACACCGTGGTCGGCTCGTGGGAAAAGTTCAACACCGGTTCCACGTTCGTGAATGGCAAAGGTGGTTGGGACGCGCACGACGTCATTTCGCTCGGCATCTCGCCCGTCGATGGCACGCTGCACTTCGCGTGGGACATGCATGGTCATACTCTGCGTTACCGCCGCTCCGTGATGGGCCTTTGCACGACGAACAAATCCGCGTGGGGCACACCCGGCATGATGAACCCCGAACAAAACTGGCTTGTGAGCGCCGGCTCTCCCGTCCCCAACGTGACCTACCCGATGTTCATCAACAACCCTTCCGGCGCGCTCATTTTCGAATATCGCATCGGCAGCACTTCCGCCGGCGATCATTACCTGAATACCTACCTTCCCGGCGCCGGCAATTGGACTCCCGGAATAAAATTTTCAGCAAAGGAAGGCACCTATATCGGCATGCTCGCCACGGGGAGCATTGGCTCCTCCACCTCGCGAAACCCCTACGAAAACAATTTTGATTTCAGCCCGGACGGCGTGCTGCATCACACCTGGACCTATCGGGAAGCCGCCGATGCCGCGAATCACGATCTCGATTACGCCTACAGCCCGGACAATGGCGTGACCTGGTTTAACAACGGCGGCACCAACATCGCCGATACCAGCCTCGGTCAATCGATCAACGTCAACTCACCCGGCATCATTTTCAAAACGCTCGACAGCCGTCAGCGACTCATCAATCAACAGGCGCAGTGCGTCGACAACGACGGCCGCGTGCACGTGCTTGCATTGCATCGCCGCGCGGAACCGGATGCCGCGTGGGTCTCCGGCGATTCCGTCTTTTCCGTTCTCGACACGGCCTATTTCCATTACTTCCGCGATCCCGTCACGCACGCCTGGTCGCAACGCCGCATTCCCTGGACCGTTTTCCCTGTCGGCTCGCGCCCGAAACTCGGCTACGACGCGCAGGGAAATCTTTACGGCGTCTATCTCTCCTACGCATCGACCAACACCGACGTCACGCCCGGCTACGCCAATGGCCGGCTGGTCATCGCGACCACATCCAAAGCCTCGCAATACACCGATTGGCAAATCGCCTGCGCCTTGCCCAACGATCTGAATGGCGAACCGCTCATCGACCAAACCCGCTTGCTGGCCGACAACATCCTCTCGGTCTTCATCCAGGAAAATTCCCCGCTCGCCGGCGTCGTCGGCACACCGTTGCACGTCTTCGATTTCGCCGTGAACATCGCCCCCGCCAATTCAAATTCCGTGTCGCTGAATTCTGTGGGAAATGATGCCATCATCGCCTTCAACGCCGCCGCCGGTCACACCTATCAATTGCAAGCCGCTTCAATCCTCGCCCCACAAACCTGGACGAACCTGGGTTCGATTGTGAACGGCATTGATGGCATGATGGCGCTTCCGGAGCCGAACGCCCGGCAATCAACCCAGCGGTTCTATCGCGTCGTCATGGATCCCTGAAGTTATTGCGCGGCTTTCATTTCGGCCATCAGTTGTCGAATCTTGGCGATCTGCTTCTCCACTTTCCCCTGCCAATCTTCGAAATCCCCGCGCGCGAGCTTGAGCGCATATTTTTCCCGGTCGATTTCGCCCCGTGTGCGCACGCCCAGCTTGCGCAGGACAGGCAGCGGCGGGCACCAGCCCTGCACCGCGTGTTGAAAAAGAAAACCGGTCACAATCAGTGGCACTGCCAGCCATTTGCGATTCACCGTTATTCCCAAAACCGTGCCGCAGAAAGCCAGCCCCGACGCGTTGGTTTCCAGCCAGCGTTCGATGCTCCATTCGCGATCCAGATCGTGAATGCGCCGGCTGATGACCCGCGCGGGTTGCCCGGAATGGAATCGCACACTGTGCTCAATCCCTTCATCTATTTTCTGCAACGTCCGTTGTGGAGTATTTTGGCGCACCCGGTCCGCCTCATTCGTAACCGTGCTCATAAAAATATCCTTTCAGTTTTAACCTCGATTGCTCTCGCCAAAATGAAATAGGGTACAATCTCGACCTCTCTACGTAAATCTACGCAGCTCAAATCGCTTGCATACTCCGCGAGTCATTCCAATCATAAAATTAGAATAAACCCTGAATCTGTTGCGACAAAATCGCGCCTCCTAATTAACGAACCATTATGCCAAAGAATCAAAAGTCGCGGCGGACTGTCAGTCGGGAACCGGCGTCGCTGCTCTCTTTTCTCGGCCTCACCACTCGTCCCATTCGCCCGGTCAAACAACCATTGATCGGTATTGTCGAAGGCTCCGGCATCGGGCCCGAAGTCATCGGCAGCGCTCTGCGCGTGCTCGCCGCGGTGGAACAAGTCTGCGGATTCAAGTGTGAGTTGCGCCACGGCGGCCTTATCGGCGAAGAGGCGGAAAAACAATTCGGCGCCACGCTGCCTGAAACCACCGCCCGGTTCTTCACGGAGATTTTTTCCCGCGATGGCGCCATCCTCAACGGCCCCGGCGGCGGACGTTACGTGTACGATCTGCGCAAGCGCTTCGATCTGTTCTGCAAGTTTGTTCCCGTGCGCGCGTTCCCGCAACTCGCGCGCAGCACGCCCAATATCATCAACGACAAATCCCACGCGGTTGACATGTTGATCGTCCGCGACAACATCGCCGGCGCTTACCAGGGCGAATGGAGTGTGCGGGAAACGAAGGCGGGAAAAGTCGCCGAGCACACGTTCAGCTACACCAATCGCCAGGTCCAGCGGCTCGCCGACGTCGCCGCCCGCGCTGCCACCGCGCGCCGCGGAAAAATCCACGTCATTGTGAAGGATGGCGGTCTCCCGGCCCTGACCGCGCTCTGGCGCGAGATCAGCGTGGCCGAAGCTGCCAAACGCAATGTCGAAGCCCTGTTCATGAACGTGGACCTGGCCGCCTATGAATTCATCCGCAACCCCGCGCAATTCGATGTCGTGCTCACTCCGAATTTGTTCGGCGACATTCTTGTCGACATCACCGGCGCGGTGCTCGGCTCGCGCGGCGTGACCTTCTCTGGCAATTACGACGGCTCCGGCAACGGAGTTTATCAAACCAACCACGGTTGTGCGCATGATCTCGCCGGCGCGGATGTCGCGAATCCCGGCGGCCAGATTCTCTCACTCGCCATGATGCTCCGCGAAAGCTTCGGCCAGCGCCAGGCCGCTGCGCTCATCGAAAGCGCTCTCGGCGCCGCGTGGCAGGAAGGCTGGCGCACGGCGGATGTTGCCGAACCCGGCTGCCGCGTCGTCGGGACGCACGCGATGGCTGAACAGGTCGCGCAGCACGTCTTGCGTCTGGCGGAAAAGCCCAATGAAGTCCGCGTTGCTGCTAATTGACCTGCAACAGGATTTTTTGGCGTCAACGGATTTGCAGCCGGCAGCGCCGGCTCTCATCGCGCGCGCGAAGGAACTCCTCCATGCCTGCCGCGCGCGCAACCTTCCGGTCATCCACGTCTGGACCACCGTCGATCGCGAAAAAAATCTCCGCCTTCCGCACTGGCGCGCGTTAAACCGCTGGATGTGCGTCGCCGGCACTCCCGGCCACAAAACTCCCGATTCACTCGCACCGCTCGCCGGCGAAACCATCGTCCACAAAACCGGTTTCAATCCCTTCGCCGGTGGGGAACTGGAAAAAATCCTGCGCGCCGCCGGTTGCGATTCCGTGATTCTCGGCGGCCTGCACCTGCACGCCTGCGTCCGTGCCGCCGCGGTCGAAAGCCTCGAGCGCGACCTTCGCGTGGTCATCGCCGAGGACGCCGTCGCCAGCAACGACCCCATCCACGCCGCCGCCACCCGTCGTTGGCTCGCCGCCCGCTGCGTCAATTTCGAAACCGGCAGCGCGTTGTTTTCCTCCAATGGCCATTCCGCAAAAAAATGGATTCACCGTTCGCCGCGCAAAACGGACGAAATCCTTTTCGAAGTTCAAAACGCGACATCCGATGAAATCACCTCCGCTACCGCGGCCGCGCAAAACGCCTGGCCGCAATGGCGCCGCACACCCCTCGCGCAACGGCAGCAAATACTGAGTTCCATCGCGCAAAAACTCACGAGCTTCGCTGATGAACTCGCCCGCCAGATCGCCACCGATCTCGGCAAACCCATTCGCCACGCCCGCGAGGAAATTCACCGCGCCGCCGCAAATATTCAGGACGTCATCCAGCGCTCCCCCGCCGCACTCACTCCGAAACGCGAACCCGCCGGCTGGACTCGCCACGAACCCATCGGTGTCCTCGCGGTGATCAGCGCATGGAATAATCCCGTCGCCATCCCGCTCGGCAAAATTGCCCCTGCGCTCGTTTACGGCAACACCGTCGCCTGGAAACCCGCCCCGGCTACAGGGCGCATTTCCGAAACGCTCATGCGCCTGTTTCACGACTGCGGCCTGCCCGCCGACACCGTCCGCCTCGTGACCGGCGATCACACGACCGCCCAGCTCCTCGCCGCCGATAAAAACATCCACGCGGTGACACTCACCGGCTCGCTCGCCGCCGGCCACGCCATCCAGGAAATCTGCGCGCGCCGCATCGTCCCGTTGCAAATGGAATTAAGCGGCAACAACGCCGCCATCGTCTGGCGCGACGCCGATTTCAAATCCGCGGCCGGGCAGGTCGCCTGGGGCGCCTTCGCTTTCGGCGGCCAGCGTTGCACCGCCAATCGCCGCGTCATCATCCATCGGGATGATTTTGAAAAGTTTCTGCCCGAACTGGCATCCGCCGCCGCCCAACTTCGCTGGGGTGACCCGCTCAAACTCGAGACCGAAATCGGCCCGCTCATCAACACCGGCAAGTGCGACGAACTCCACACGCTAGTCGCCCTCGCCCGAACCGACGGCGCCGCGCACCGCGTAATTCATCCCCACTCCGAGCGCTCCCGGGACCCTTGGGTGGAATCCGGAGCGTACGCCCAACCTGTAATTGCCTGCTGCGATAAACCCGATCATCTCCTCGTTCAGGAAGAAACGATGTCTCCGCTCCTCGTCGTCCAACGCGCCCATGATTTCGACCATGCGCTCAGCTTGTGCAACGGCGTGCGTCACGGCCTCATTGCCTCCTTGTTCAGCCAATCCGCTGAATTGCAGAAAAAGTTTTTGGAAGAAGCCCGCGCCGGCATTTTGAAATTCAACAGCTCCACCGCCGGTGTGGACGTCACCCTCCCCTTCGGCGGCTGGAAAGCCTCCGGCCTCGGCCCCCCCGAGCACGGCGATAGCGACGCCGACTTCTACACTCGCCCCCAGGCCGTCTACGGACTCGAAACCCTGTAGCCGACGACGTCAGCCGGCGCCATTTTTTCAGCCTGGGACGGCCGCGGTCTCGGCGGCCCGGCGCTTCGCACCATTCAAATCCACATCTGCGATCGATTTAATTTCCGGAAAAAACCTCTCCATCAAGGGCCGGCAATGCCGCTCCACCTTTCGCTCCAAAAACTCCGCATCAATCTCCCGAATGATCTCCCGCTCCACCGGATTCTGATACTCGTGCGTCCGCTGCAACTGCACCGTACCGCGCGGCAGTCCCGCAAAATCCGCAATCTCAAACGCCCGCTTCCGAATTTCCTCCGTGCGCACCACCAGCAACCGCTCCCGCGGCACCGTCGCCAGCACCTTCTCGTTGTGCGCCGCCCACCGCGCCAGGTAATTATCCACCGGATAAAGCCCCGTCTCCTTCAATACTCGTTCCTCCGGTGCATGCGTTGTCGGCACCCCGTTGTAAACGAATGCCCGCATCTTCATCCGCTGCGGCTGCAGGCTCGGCGTGTGCAGCACGCGTTTGAACTCCGAGTTCAGCCATGAATAGCAATCGCGAATGGTCAGCACAAAACGCGCCTCCGGAAATTCATTCACGAGCAAATCGATAATCAACCCGTGGAACCACGACGAATCAATTTCCAGCGCCAGCTCGCGGTCCCGTGCCACCAGCCAGTCGCGATACGCGCGCTCGGACAGGGCGCCCTCGCGCCAGCGGAAAAACGCGTCAATGAATGGCAGCGCTTCCTTCTCGTGGCCCGTGCGCACGTTGCGCGAAAACATTGAGGCAATGGAATGCGTGCCGCTCTTGGCCGTGCCCACGCAAAAGAGCTGCGTCCGCCGAACCCTCAGCCGGCCGAGCAACAATCGCTTTGTGCGAAACCCGTAGTCCACCAATCCATTCATGAAGCCACTCTATCCACCAATAAAATTAAGAACGGTCAAGGCTTTTTAGGTTCCCGAAAAAAACAGTCCTGTCCAGAATAAAGCTAGAGCGTTGACAGAAAAGATGTAGCGCTGGCGGCGAATACTTTTCAGGTTTGAGCTTTAGTGAAAAAGGAGCTCTGCAATCATAAATCGCGCAATTTGACCACCGTCCAAACCTCCCTGCCGGAGGTCGCTTTGCGATCAAGGGAAACCTGGCCAACAATATCGGCGTTCGCCTGCCCCGCCCATTGTTCCGCAGTTTGATTGAAAAGCACCCCCACGCCGTAGGGACTGATCACAATATAACGCATGCCTTTTTGTTTAAGCTCGGCCAGCGAGTCCTCGGGGAGAACGACAATGAGCCGTCGTCTTCCATAAGGTTTCCACAATGAAGCCAGCGGGTCATCCATATCCGAAACAATTCCAACGATTTTTTCCTCTGGCGGGACCAACGCGCGCACGGGACCAAGGGTATCGCTGCGTCCGGCGTAGGTGGAATAGACCCGTTCCGCGCGCGCGACCATCGAGCTGTTGGGAAAGAGCTGATGCATTTTTCGCATGGCACTAACAGCCGGCCAAAGCGGCCGGGCGGGAGTGAGGATCACCACCACCGCCGCCACGAGGAATGAGAGAATCACAAGTGATCGCCACCAGCGTTTGGAGACAAGGGCAGTTTGGCCGCCGCTGCACAGAAAAACGGGGAGCAGAAGACAGTAATAAGGAGCGACGATCCGACTGGCCGCGCTAAGACCGGATTTCATCATGTAAGCCGAGAGCGCAACAAACGGAAGCAACATGAGGAGCAGCAGGAATCCCGAAGTTTTTCCGCGCGATTCGCTCTTATTACGGGCCGCATAAATGACTCCGTAAATGGCCGCTATTACCACCAACGCCGCGACTCCGAGGCCCACACCGGAACCCTCCTCCACCGGCAATTCCCCCAGGCGCAGCGAGCCATTTTCGAAATAGGTAAAGATGTGGGTCAGCCAATGCGGCGAAAGGATATCCAGATGAGAATTCCAATACCCCGCCCACGGGAAAAAGGGAGGAACGAAATTCTGCATGATCAACTGCGTCGAGTTCCCAATGAGCCCGTAAAACGGTTTGGTCATCACAAACACTTTGGGTTCGAGCGCAGCCCCCGTCCAATCCCCGCAATGCGCAATATTAATGAGAGCGGTCGGAACGAACGACACCAGCACGCCAACGGCTGCGACCGCTACGGTGAAAAAAGGGCGGGCGCAGAGCAACCGAATCGAGGGCACGAGCGCAACGGCGATCGGCAGCAGAATGGGCAAGTTGCTGCCCTTTGAACCCGTCATTACGGCAGCCGCAAGAATGGCCAGCCACGCATCGTACACCGACGCCTTACGCTTGGCGCGAAGCGCGAAGACCATCGCCGCCAGTGCATACACAGCCGCGAACGTATCATTGCCGATGCTTGCCGCCTGCAGCACAAAACAGTACCCCGAGGGCGCCAGCCACATCCAGTTCCAGGCAACCCGCCGCCGAACACTCATCGCGGTGAGCCATTGGAACACCAGGCCGGGCAACAGCAAAAAAGAAACGAAGTTGATAAGAAAAAGCAGGCGCTCAGTGCGAAAGAACAAAAGCTGCGGCGCCATCAGCCATTCGAATCCGGTTGAGCGCGTATTCAGTCGCGGGTCATGGACGTGAACCCAGCTCCAGTGCCCATCCGCAAGCCATTGCAAAGTGCGAGGAACGCGATAACTCAGTCCGTCATAATTGGTGGGCCCGTAGAGTGCTCCTCCGAGAAATGACAATATCGCCAGGAGCAAAAACAATCCTGGCAAGGCACGACGAAATCGGTGCATCCGAAGCTTGCTGAAACTCAAGCAAACTCCGAACGCTTTCTTTAAAATGAGGACGCCCCCTATCGTCAGCGCGATTGCGACGAGATACCCCACCTTGTTTAGCTGGTGGATGTAAGACAAGCCCCAGCCCGCAGCGCAAAAGAAAACCGAAACCAGCACCCAGATCTCTGCTGGTTCGACCCGCCTGAAACTGAATGAAGACCGGGCCTGAACCGATTGCATTGAAGAACTCGCCGTGTTTCCCGCGAGATTTTGGCCTGCTGGGACAGTCATCGGCATCCCCTGTGTCTCAAATGGGCGGTCAATTGCACGCTACGAGAATAGGAGCCGCCGAAAGTCGAAGTCCAGCAGATTGGGATGCACTCGACTTTTTTGGCCCTCTGCCAAATAATCCCCGCGCGTGACCCACTCAGAAAATGAATTCCTGACGCGCATCGGACCGGGCACTCCGATGGGCCATCTCCTCCGCCAATACTGGATTCCCGCGTTGCAATCCACGGACCTCCCGGAACCCGACGGTGCGCCGCTGCGCGTCCGATTGCTCGGCGAAAATCTGGTCGCCTTCCGCAACTCCGATGGCAAGGTCGGCCTCATCGATCACGTCTGCGCGCATCGTTGCGCTTCGTTGTTCTTCGGCCGCAACGAAGAAAACGGCCTGCGCTGTCTCTATCACGGCTGGAAGTTCGACATCGACGGCCGTTGCGTCGACGTGCCCAACGAACCACCCGGCAGCAAATTCCACGAACAGATTCGCATCACCGCGTATCCGTGCGTCGAAAAAAATGGAATTATCTGGACCTACATGGGCCCGCGCCGCGAGCCGCTGCCGCCGATTCCCGAATTGGGCTGGGCCCTCAGCCCCGTCAACCGCCGCGGCGCATTGCGCTATCAACGCGCGTGCAATTGGCTCCAGGCCATGGAAGGCGATTTCGATTCCTCGCACCTCAGCTTTTTGCACCTTGCGTTCGACCCAAAATTGCAAAACACCTCGCACGAAAAAAAGGCCGGCATCGATTACTACCGCAACATCGCGCGCATGGATAAACAACCACTGCTCGAAGTGCTCGATACCGACGTGGGCGTCATGTACGGCGCGCAGCGCGAAGCCGAGGCCGGGAAATTCTACTGGCGCGTCACGCAGTTCATGCTGCCTTTCTATACCAGCGTGCCCGGTTTTGGCGGAAAAAATCGCGACAAGGTTTGGGTGCCGATCGATGACGAGCACACCATGGTCTGGGAACCGCACTGGTCCTCCACGCGCGATTTGAACCCGGATGAACAAAAAGGCCACAAGGATCGCGTCGCCACCAGCGGATTCCTGCCGGACACCGAAGACTGGCTCGGCAAAGCCCGCTTCGCCGCGAACGCGGAAAATGATTTTCTCCTCGACCGCGAGCGCCAGAAAAAAGTCAACTTCAGCGGCCTTGAAAACGTCACGCCCATCCAGGACGCCGCCATGCAGGAAAGCATGGGCCCCATCGTCGACCGCACTCGCGAGCACCTCGGCGCTTCCGACGCCGCCATCGTCCAGATGCGCCGCCGCCTCCTCGGTGCCGCCCGCCAACTGCAACAAAATCACCAATCGCCACCCGGCGCCGAAAACGCCGCGCTCTACCGCAAACACGGCGACCAGTTGTTGCTGAACCCCTCTGATTCCTGGCCGGAACACTACGCCGCAAAAATGGCCGCCGATTTTAATGCGCTCGCATCGCAGTCACCGCGTTGAATGCAACTTCGCCAGTAGAATCCGTTCCCGCTCGTTTCGCCCGAATCGCTTCGCAATGCGCGGAGCGCCTCGCCATCAGCGCGCCTGACGCCGACTGGACCTACGCCGAGCTCGACCGCCGCTCCAGTTTCATCGCGAGCGAAATCCTCAATAGCCTCGGTCAGGCCCCCGCGCCCATTGCCCTGCTCATGGACCACGGCGCGCCGCTCATCGCCGCCATTCTCGGCGCGCTTAAAGCCGGCAAAATGTATTTCGTCCTCGACACCGCGCATCCCAAAGATCGCCTCGCCGCGATGCTCGCCGATTCCAAAACCCGCCTGCTCGTCGCCGACAAAAGCAATTACCCGCTCGTAAATTATTTCTCCTCCAACTCGCTGAAAGTTCTCGAACTCGCGCAGGACGTCCCCGCAGATTTCCCCCGCGTCGACCTCCCCGAAGTCCCGCCCATGATTGGTGCGTGGCTTATGTACACCTCCGGCTCGACGGGCGAACCCAAAGGCATTTGGGAAAATCACGCCGGCATCGTGCGCCACTCGGATGTCTACCGCGACCTCGTTCAACTCACGCCCGACGATCGCCTCACGCTGCTCACCTCCTGCGGCCTCTCCGCCTCCGGCACGCATCTCTTCAGCGCCCTGCTCCACGGCGCCACGCTCTGCCCGTTCCCCGTCCGCACGCAAGGCGTCGAGCGCCTCGCCGCGTGGCTCCGCGAACGCCGCATCACCATTTACCATTCCGTTCCCACGATTTTCCGCCACCTCGCCGCCACCGCTTCGGCAAAAAACGCCTTCGAAACCGTGCGCCTCGTCCGCCTCGGCGGCGAACCACTTTTAGGCAGCGACATTGAATCATTCCATCAACTTTGTCCCGATCAATGCCGGCTGATGAATTCCTTCAGTTCCACCGAAACCGGCCTGGTCACCGCAAATTCATTCGATGTTCGGCGTTCGACGTTCGACGTTCGATGTTCTCCTATTTCCGTCGGCCACCCCGTCCCCGGCGTCGAAGTCTTGCTGCTCGACGAACAAAACCAACCCGCCGCCGAAGGCCGCATCGCCGTCCGCAGCGCGCACTTGCGTCAGGGCTACTGGCGGGAACCCACATTGACCGCGGAAAAATTTCTCTCCGATCCGGCTCATCCCGGCCTGCGCACGTTCATCACCGCCGACCTCGGCAAATGGCTCCCCGACGGCTCCCTCGAACATCTCGGCCGTGCTGACCACGTCGTCAAAATCCAGGGCCAGCGCGTCGATTTGCATGCGGTGGAAGTCGCCATGACCGCCACCGGCCTCATCAAAGAGGTCGCCGTCACTGCGCCCGAAGACACTTCCGGCGAACGCCGCCTCGCGGCCTATTTTGTCCCGCGCGATGGCGCCGATGTCTCACCGCAAAATTTCCGCACACAATTGCGCACCCAGGTTCCCGAGCATTTCGTCCCCACCCATTTTGTCGCGCTCAAAAAAATGCCGCAAACCCCCGGCGGCAAAATCGACCGCCGCGCCCTCCCGCCGCTTCCCAAAAACCAGCGGACTGAACTCGACGCCGACGCCCTGCCGCAAAACTCCATCGAAAAAAAACTCGCGTACATCTGGGAATCCATTCTCGGCGTTGCGCCGATTGGCCGCCGCGATGACTTCTTTGACCTCGGCGGCACCTCGCTCAAGATGGTCGAAGTCGGCGCTGCCATCGAAGAATATTTCAATCTCGCCCTGCCCTCCTCGACACTCATCGCGCACAGCACCATTGAGAAACTCGCCCCGCTGCTTTCGCCGAGCATCGCGGTCAAATCCCAGCGCCCACTCGTCACCTTGCGCACCGCGTCACAGGGCCGCCCGCTCTTTCTCATCCACAGCGGCCAGGGCGAAGTCGTGACCTACGGCTTGCTCATTCGCAAATTGTCCGAGCGTCCCATCTACGGCTTGCAGGCTCCGGGCATGCAAGGCGAATGCTGGCCCCTCATGAGCGTTCAGAAAATGGCTGATCGTTACCTGCCGGAAATTCTCGAAGCGGATCCCACCGGCCCCTATTTTCTCGGCGGCACCTGCATGGGCGGCATGGTCGCCTTTGAACTCGCTCAGCGCCTCGTCCGCATGGGCCGCCAGGTGAGCTTGCTTGCGCTCATTGATTCCCCCGCCGCACCGTACTCCGGTCGGCGCGCCCGCTGGCACGAGCAAATTCTCGACCCGCTCCGCGACACATTGCGCATCATACGTTGGAGTATCTTGCGCCTGCGCGGCCTCCAAGTCCCGCAACTGCCGGCCTATCGCAAATTCGTTTCGGCAATGACCGAGTTCGCCAATCGCCGCTACCATCCGCAACCCTATCCCGGCACTATCACCCTGCTACTCACCGCCGACACCAAATATCGAGTGGAAGACCGCCGCAAAGTAATGAGCCAATACGCTCGCAACACGCGCATCTGCACCATTCCTGGCACCCGCACCGGTCTCTTCATGCATCCGCAAGTTGACGACCTCGCCCGCGAACTTCAGGCTTGCCTCGACGACGCCGAAACGCTCTCAATGGACATCACGGGTTCAAAATCAAAAAGGGATTCCGCAGTGATATGTCCGAGCAACACTTGAGTTCTTTAGATTGGAATCAATGGCACGCTGACTACGAGACTTCTCCCGCCCTGCAGGCGCGATTGAAATCCGTCTGCCGCCAAATCGCTGCCGCTTTGGACGAACGCCCTGCCGGTCCAATCAAAATAATCAGCATCTGCGCCGGCGATGGCCGCGACCTCTGCCTCGCCCTGCGCGAACATCCGCGACAAAGGGACGTCACCGCCACACTCATCGACAACGATCCAAACTCTCTCGCCCGCGGCCGCGAAATGGCAAAAGAGTTTTGTCCCAATGCCCAACTCCATTTCATTGAAGCCGACGCCTCGCTCGCGAAAACCTACGCCGAAACGGGCCATGCCGATCTCGTGTTGATGTCCGGTTTTCTCGGCCACTTGCGGCACGAAGACGCTCTCGGCCTGATTGCCAGCCTTCCCATGCTTTGCAAAACCGGCAGCTGGATCATCTGGAATCGCCATCTCAAACTGCATGACGGCACCGAACAAGTCGCCAGGATTCGTGGTGCCTTTCGCAAACACGAATTCGCGGAAGCGCACTTCGAAACCACCGCTGAAGACGGATTCGCCATTGGCCGCACCTGCTTTCTGGGCCAATCCACGCCGCTGGACTCCACACGAAAAATTTTCGAATTCGTCGGTATTCACAACTTCCTGTATTCCCAGGATACCAGTGCAACACCCCCCGCATCTGCCGAAAATCACGCTCCTGCTGTCGAACTGGACGCAGCGCAATCTCTCGTCACGTACTTCGAAAAAATCGTTGAGACCCACCGTGCCCGAAAAGCCATCGCCTCGGGCAATTGGCAACCGGATTACGCCGCGCTCAATGCCACCGCAAACGCCCTCGCCCACGCGCTCGTCTCCCACGGCCTGCTCCCCGGCGAGCGCGTTGCAGTCCTGATGCGGCACGACGGCCCGCTCGTCGCCGCCATCGTGGCCATTCTGAAAGCCGCCGGCGTGGTCGTTGTCCTGCCGTCATCTGATCCTGTCGCGCGTCTGCAACAAATAATCGCCGATGCCGAACCGCGCTTGCTGCTGACCGATGCAGCCAATCGCGACCTCGCCGCAAAATTGGCTTCGGAAAAAATAATCCTTTGCTTCGAAGAACACTCCACGGCCACCTCGCAAAATCCAGATCTGAACATCGCTCCCGACGCTCTCGCCTTCTTGATTTACACTTCCGGAACCACCGGCCGCCCAAAAGGCGTGATGCAAACGCATCGCAACATACTGCACAACGCCCTGCGCATTTCGCACGGCGCGCAAATCACACCGCACGACAAAATCACCCTGCTTGCCTCACCGAGCGGCGGCCAAGGCCTTTCGACACTTTGGTGCGCCTTATTGAATGGCGCCGCCACCTGCCCCTTCGCCGCGAGCGAGCGCGAATTTTCCGCCCTTGGCAATTGGCTCACCACGCACCACATCACCGTCTACGTTTCGTCCGTTTCCATCTTCCGCCACTTTATGAAGAGCCTCGACGAGACCGGCGTTTTCCCCGACATCCGCCTCGTCCGGCTTGGCTCCGAAAAAGCGACCCTCAGCGACTTTGCCGCCTATCGAAAACATTTTTCCAGCGAATGCGTCCTCTTCAACACGCTCTCCGGCTCCGAAACTGGCAACATCACCCAACACCGCTTCCATCACGGCTATAAAATTTCCGGCGGCACACTGCCCGTCGGCTGGCCCGCCGCTGGCATCGAAATCCTCTTGCTCGACGAGCACGGTCGCAACGTCGAGACCGAGGAAGTCGGTGAAATCGTCGTGCGCAGCCGATTTCTTTCACCCGGCTACTGGCGCAACGAATCGCTCACCGCGGAAAGATTTTCCGACGACCCCGCCGAAAACGGAATGCGGCGGTTTCGCTCCGGTGATTTTGCCTGTCGCGACGCCAACGGCGCGCTCGTTTTCATGGATCGCAAGGACAACCGCGTAAAAATTCACGGTTACCGCATCGAAATTTCCGAAATCGAAGGCGCACTGAATGACCTCGCCGAAGTGGAGCAGGCGCTCGTCTGCGCGCGCGATGACGAAGCCGGCGAGCCGCGCCTGGTTGCCTATATCATATTGCGTGCAGGCGCAGACTGCTCCGCCACCGAACTGCGCCGCAAACTCTTCGCCATTCTCCCAAATTACATGGTGCCGTCCGCGTTCGTGTTCCTTGATAACTTCCCGCTCACACCACACGGAAAAATTGACCGCCAGGCGCTGCCTGCGCCCGCCGCCGTCAATGGGTCGAGCCGCACCATTGTGCCAACGCGCGATATCGTCGAACATAGCCTGGCCAGAATTTTTGAATCCGTCCTAGGCGTTTCACCCGTGGGCCTTCGCGATGACTTTTTCGAACTCGGCGGCACTTCACTGCAATCCGTTGAAGCAATGGTGGCGATTGAAGAAACGTTTAACGTCGCTCTCCCACCTTCCACACTGGTTGAACGCAGCACCATTGAAACCCTCGCGCCGCTCTTGTCCCGCCATGCCGTGATCCCCTCGCCCCGCCCACTGGTCACCTTGCGCGCGGAAAAAAATGGCCGGCCGCTTTTTTTCATTCACAGCGGCCAGGGCGACGTGGTGACCTACGGTCTGCTCGCCCGCCAATTGCCGCCCCGGCCCGTCTATGGATTGCAGGCTCCCGGCATCCAAGGCGAAAGCTGGCCCCTGATGAGCATCCCCGAAATGGCCGACCGCTACCTGCCTGAAATTCTCGAGAAGGATCCGACCGGCCCTTATCTACTCGCCGGCACCTGCATGGGCGGCATGGTCGCGTTCGAACTCGCCCAGCGCCTCGTCCGCATGGGCCGCAAGGTAGCCCTGCTCGCGTTGATCGATGCGCCCACCGCGCCCTACAGTGGAAATCGTCCGATCTGGCACGAAATGCTCATCGATCCCTTCCGCGACGCCGCACGAATTTTGCGCTGGCGCATTTTGCGCGGATTTAAAACCAACGTCAGCGTCCGGCAACTCCCCGCCTACCGCCACTTCGTCGCCGAAATGACCGGCCGCGCCACGCGCCGCTACCATCCGCAACCCTATCCCGGAACCGTCACGCTGATTGTGACGGAGAATACCAAATACCGTCTCGAAGACCGCCGCCCCGTCATCAGCCGCCATGCACGCGAAACTCGAACGTTCCGCATCTCTGGCTCGCGCACGCGCCTCTTCATGCGCCCGCAAGTCGACGAACTCGCCCGCGCGCTCCATGCGTGCCTCGAAGCTGCCGAGGAAACACAAGCAGTTGAAGCCCACGCCGTTAATCCCGCCTGACTCAATCGAAATTCCTTTGACCCACGTCAATACACCGCGCGCGCTCACCGCGTAGAGTGGGCACATGAATGAACGACCGTTGATTGAGTTGGGCCAGGAAAAAATACTTGCCCTGGACGAAGAAACAAAATTTACGCCGAACGGCATCGTCAGCCGCACGCTTTTCCGCACCGAAAATTCCCGCGCCGTCCTTTTTGGCTTCGACGAAGGCCAGGAACTGACCGAACACACCTCTACGCAGCACGCGCTGATTCAAGTCCTCACTGGCGAATGTGAATTTTCACTCGCCGGCAAGCCGCACCTGCTCAAGGCCAATGACATGCTCTACATGCCGCCCAACCTGCCGCACGCCGTGAAGGCCACCAAACAATTTTCCATGCTGTTGACCCTCTCAAAGCCCCTCAAAAACCTGGGAATATGAATTCCAAAATCAACACGCTCGACGTCCGTCCCGACATTCGTTCGGGCCGGCATCCGTTCGACAAAATCCAGAACGCCCTCAGCAGCGTCGGCGCAGGCGAAGCGCTCCGGCTTCTCGTTCCCTTCGAGCCCGTGCCGCTCTACAGCGTCGCCGCTGCCAAAGGCTTCGGCCACCAGTCCAGTCAGACCGCCGACGGCGATTGGGAAGTTATCTTCACCCATGACACCGCTGCCAAACCAGCCACGGACAATCACTCCACTTGCGGCTGCCAAAGCACCTCGTCGTCGGAAATCGTCGACGTCGACGCGCGCGATTTGGAACCACCCCAACCGATGATTCGTATTCTCGAAGCGCTCGCCCAATTGCCGCCAGGCGCGAGCCTCCGCGCGCACACCGATCGCCGACCCATTCACCTTTACGCACAACTCGAAGACCGCGGATTCACCGGCGAATCCGAGGAGCAAACCGATGGAAGCTTCCTTACCCATATCCACCGCGCTTAAAGCCCCGAAAGCCCGCGCCGCAACTTCTCCCACGGCCAATGCGCCGTCGACCAGGTTGCCGCTCGCGTTCATGCTGATGGGTCTCGGCGCTCTCGCACTCGGTGTCGCCTGGTTGATCGTGAGCCCGCCTCTGCTCGCCACGTATCACTACAGCCAGTTCGTTATCGCCGCCACGCACCTGTTCGTGCTCGGTTGGATTTGCTCCATCGTCATGGGCGCGATGTATCAACTCGTCCCCGTCGCGCTCGAAACGAAATTATTCAGCGAACGCCTCGCGCAAATTCAATTCGTCTGCCACGCCGTTGGCTTCGCCGGCATGGTCTGGATGTTCAAAGCGTGGAACATGAAACAGGTCGGCCACTTCGGTTCGATCATGGCTCTAGGAGTCGTGCTGTTCGTCTACAACATCGCGCGCACGCTGCTTCGCGCACCGAAATGGACCGTCACCGCTTCTGCCATTACCGCCGCACTCGGCTGGCTTTCGCTCACCATCACGATGGGCCTGTTCATCGTCTCCGGAAAATGCCTCGCCGACTCCCTGGACGCCACCCCTGCTTCCGGTTTCCTCGGAAGCGTGGAGCATGTCGTGCAAGCTATCGGCGAATTCATGGCGCGCTTCAATCCGCTCAGCGCCATGCACGCGCACGCGCACCTCGGTGGTATCGGATTCTTCACCATGCTCATCGTCGGCGTTTCCTACAAACTCATCCCAATGTTCACGCTGAGCGAAATTCAAAAACCTCTCCGCGCCGGCTTGAGCGTCGCCTTGCTGAACCTCGGCCTCGCGGGTTCCTTCATCACGATTCTCCTGCAAAGCCCGTGGAAACTTGCTTTTGCCGACGTGGTTGTGATTGCGCTCGTGCTTTACGGAATTGAACTCACCGCCATTCTCCGCGCGCGCAAGCGCCGCACTCTCGATTGGGGCCTCAAAATGTTTTTAACCGCCGTCGCCGGACTCGCGCCGCTGTGCCTGCTCGCGCTCGTGCTCTCCTGGCCCGGCCTGCCGCTCAACGGCTTCACCGGCCAGCTCGAAAATCTCTACGGCTTTCTTGGCCTCGTCGGCGTCATCTCGTTCGCCCTCATCGGCATGCTCTACAAAATCATTCCGTTCCTCGTCTGGTTCGGCATCTACAGCAAAAAAGTCGGCCTCGCCAAAGTGCCCGTGCTCGCCGACCTCTATTCCGAGCGCCTGCAAATCACCGGTTACTTCACCTTCGTGCTCGGCCTCGCCACCGCCAGCTTCGGCATCCTGACCGCAAACGGAATCGCCGTGCGCCTCGGCGGCACCCTCCTCGCCGCCAGCATCGCCACGCTCCTGCTGAACGTACTCCGCATGCTCAGCCATTTTATCCGGCCAAAAATTCAACCGTTAACGGCCACGCACCCGCCCGCTGGATCGAGTCACAAATCAATCACCAACCCGAACGCAGCACAAAGCTTCCCCCTCTCCCCGGGGGAGAGGGCCGGGGTGAGGGCGAGCGTAAATACACTTTGACAAAACTCGCATGAACGCCATCACCGAAGAAACTGTCCTCGAAACCCTCCGTCAGGTCATCGACCCCGAACTCGGCTGCAACATCGTCGACCTCGGCCTCGTTTACAGCGTCAACATCTCCGGCGGCCACGTCCTCGTCACCATGACCCTCACCACGCCCGGCTGCCCGATGCACGAAAGCATCTCGCACGGCGCTCGCTCCGCCTTGCTCAGCCTCCCCGACGTGACTGAAGCCGACGTCGAGATCGTCTGGGACCCGCCGTGGCATCCCTCAATGATGACTGAAGAAGGCCGGCTCGCAACCGGCGTCCGATTTTAAACATGTAGCGGCGGTCTGTGACCGCCGCAAATCGATCAAAACTACCACAACCAACAAAATAATGAATACCAACATCACAACTCCCAACCTTATCGACGCCGACAAAGTCATGGACGTTCGTCCGATTCCCTGCTCGGTCAAACATGGAATGATCATTAAAAACTGGCTCGAACTCGCCGTTGGCGATCACTTCATCCTGCTCAACGACCACGATCCCGTGCCGCTCTTTTATCAATTCTCCGCGCAATGGCCCGGCGCCTTCACCTGGCAACACCTCGTCAAAGGCCCGGAGGAATTCCGCGTCAAAATCACCAAAGTGAAACCCACCGCCGTGCCCAATGCCGTGCAGGAATGCTGCGGCGGCCACTGATCGCTGTAGCGGCGGTCTACGACCGCCGCAAGCCTGGGAGCGCCGGCGTCTCGCCGGCCCGGCGCTCGGAACGAACCCGGGCTCGCGATTAGCAAGCTGTTCCAAACTAAAAACAAATTAAAATGAACACCTCCGAACCCCCGTCCAAACCCAGCCAACCAACTCCCGTTGTCCTGGCGTGTTCGGGCTGTTCCCACGCCGGCGAACTGGCAGACCACACCGCGCGGCGCCTGGATAAACTCGGCGTCGCCAAAATGAGCTGCCTCGCGGGCGTCGGCGGCCGCGTCAAATCCATCACCACCACCGTGCAACGCGCGCCGGAACTTTTGATGATCGACGGCTGTCCGTTGAATTGCGGCGCGAATATCCTGCGCCTCGCCGGCATCACGGAATTCAAACACCTGCAACTCCACGAACACGGCGTCCGCAAACACGAAACTGAAGTGACCGTCGAAACCGTCGGGCGCCTCGCCGACGCAGCAGAACAATTGCTTTCAAAGGAACCAGCGCTAGAGACTGTGCAAGAAGCGTAAGAACGTTCCGCCAGGTTTTGGACTGCGGCAGCCCTCTGCCGCTTTTTGTTTTAGATACCTCCTCGTGCTCATTCTCGTCGTCGTCCTCGATTAGCCTTCCCTTGTCATCCCGATGACAAAAAAGGGTGCGTTTTCGCCAGTTTCCGTGAAGCGCACCCTAAGTCCTTGGCCCTAAATAGCGCCATGCAACATCAGTCAGTTCAAAACGCCGATTGTTTGAGTTCACGCCAAAACATGACGTGGGTCAAAGAATTAGCCCCGTCCCTGGAATAACTTGGATGCATAAGATCGAATTACATTTCGTGCACGACTCAAAATTGAATATGAAAATGAATCACCTGAAAAAACTCTGCGGACTGATGCTCGTCACCGCTTCGCTCGGGGTACCCGCGCTCGCCGCCGATTCGGACATTTCCGGCACTGAAAACGCCGTCCTCACGCAGGCGCCCAACGTGCCGCCGCCCATCACCCGCAAATACGCCACCAAGGTCGTCATCAACCTCGAAGTCCGCGAGATCACCAAGACCCTCGCCGACGGCGTGCAATATGTCTTCTGGACTTTCGGCGGCGATGTCCCCGGCAGTTTCATCCGCATTCGCGAAGGCGACGAAGTCGAATTCCATTTGAACAACCATCAGGACAACAAAATGCCGCACAACATCGACCTGCACGCGGTCACCGGCCCCGGCGGCGGCGCGGCCTCCTCGTTCACCGCGCCCGGCCACAGCTCGCAATTTTCCTTCAAGGCCATCAATCCCGGCCTGTTCATTTATCACTGCGCCACCGCACCGGTCGGCATGCACGTCGCCAACGGCATGTATGGCATGATCCTGGTCGAACCGAAGGAAGGCTTGCCGCCCGTCGATCGTGAATATTACGTCATGCAAGGCGAATTCTACACCGCCGGCAAATACGGCGAGGAAGGCTTGCAACCGTTCGATATGGACAAGGCCAATGACGAACGCCCCAGCTACGTCGTCTTCAACGGCGCTGTCGGCTCGCTCGTCGGCGACAAGGCTCTCGCCGCGAAAGTCGGCGAGAAAGTCCGCCTCTACGTCGGCAACGGCGGGCCGAATCTCTCGTCCTCCTTCCACGTCATCGGCGAAATCTTCGACACCGTCTACGCTGAAGGCGGTTCTGCTGCCACGCACAACGTCCAAACCACGGTGATTCCGGCGGGCGGCTCCGCGATCGTGGAATTTCAAACTCAGGTGCCCGGCACCTACATCCTCGTCGATCACGCGCTCTTCCGTGCCTTCAACAAAGGCACACTCGGCATGCTCAAAGTCGACGGCCCCGGCGACCTCTCCATCTATTCCGGCAAAGAAGTCGACGCCGTCTATCTCGGCAAAGCGGCCGATGCCGGTTCCGAAGCAGAAAAGAAAGTTCTCAATTTGAAAGCCCAGGTTGCCGAGGAAATTAAGAGCAATCCGAAAATCGCCGGCCTCACCAAGGAAATCCAGGTGCAGAAAGGCAAAGGCGTTTACATGCAAACGTGCTTCGTCTGCCATCAACCGGACGGTGCCGGCATCGCCAATCAAATTCCCCCGCTCGCGAAGTCCGACTTCCTCGCGGGCCTCACCAAGGATGACTATATCCGCGGCGTCCTGATGGGTCGCAACGGACAGATCACCGTCAACGGCAAGAATTATAACGGCACAATGGTTCCGATGAACTATCTCACCGACGAACAAATCGCCAACGTGCTCACCTACGTCCGCAACAGCTTCGGCAATTCCGGCGACGCCGTCAGCATCGACGAAGTTAAGCGAGTGCGTGCACAAGTCGTCGCCCCCACGCCGAGCAGTTTTGAATAAAGTCAACCATCCGAACCATGCCAAAAATTCTCCAACTCCTCGCCGTCGCAACCCTGTCCGCATGGACATTGGTTGCTGGCGCAGTGGAGTTGCCCTCCGGCATGGTTCGGATTCCCGACGGCGTCTATCAACCGTTCTTCCGCGCCGCCGGAGAGCCGAAAGAAGTTCCGGTGAAAGCCTTCGCGCTCGATATCCTGCCCGTGACCAACGGCGAATTCCTCGAGTTCGTCCGCACGCATCCGCAATGGCAAAAGTCCCACGTGAAACATATCTTTGCCGACGATTCCTATCTCAAAAATTGGACCGGCGATCTCGAACCTGGCACGAACGCGCCACTGAATGCGCCCGTGACCTTCGTCTCCTGGTTCGCCGCCAAAGCCTACGCCCAGACGCACGACAAACGCCTTCCCACCGTCGCCGAATGGGAATACGCCGCGCTCGCCAGCCCCACGCGTCCCGATGGCGACAACGACGCCGAATTCAAACGCCGCGTCTATCAATGGTACGCCACGCCCTCGCCAACGAACGTCGCACCCGTCGGAACCAGCCCCGCGAACTATTGGGGCGTACACGACCTCCACGGCCTCGTGTGGGAATGGGTTTCCGATTACAACACCGCCATGGTCACCGGCGACGCGCGCGGCGATACCGGCCTCGATCGCCAGCTCTTCTGCGGTGCCGGTTCGCAAGGCGCCAGGGAAGTCGATAATTTTCCCGCCTTCATGCGTTACGGATTTCGCAGCAGCCTCAAAGCCGATTATTGCGTCCACAACCTCGGCTTTCGCTGCGCCAAAGATTTATGAAAACAAAACTGCTCACTCTCTCGGTCACGCTCTTGGCGGCAACCGTACTCGCGGCAGACTTAACCGTCACGAATCCCGCGCCCTGCTGCTGCTGTGCTGCGCCCCTCGCCGCCGCCAAACCGCTCGCCGACAAATCGCTCTACCAACTCGACACCACCTGGACCAATGACGCCGCCAAACCGGTCAAATTGGATTCGCTCCGCGGCCGGCCGCAAGTCGTCGCGATGTTCTTCGCGAGTTGCCACTACACCTGCCCACTGCTCGTTCATCAGATGAAAACACTGGAAGCCAGCCTTCCCGCCGATCTCCGAGGCAAAGTTGGCTTCACACTCGTCTCCTTTGATTCACAGCGCGACACTCCCGCCGCATTGAATCTCTATCGCACCCAGCAGAAACTATCTCCCGACAACTGGACCCTTCTGCGCGGCAATGCCAGCGACGTCCTCGACCTCGCGGCGTTGCTCGGCGTGAAATTCAAACAGGACGCGCAAGGCGATTTCTCCCACTCCAACGTCATCACACTGTTGAATGCCGAGGGCGAAATTATTTACCAACAAACCGGCCTCACCCCCGAAAGCCAGGAATTTGCCAACCGCATCGAAAAACTTGTCGCCAATTAATCCATGCTTCCTTTGAGCCAATTCAAACGCTTCGACGTGCGCGACCTGATCCGCCGCGGCGTCGAGCCGTTCCCGGAAATCCTGGAGCGCGTCACCAAACTCAAACCCACCGAAGGCCTCATCGTCGTCGCTCCCTTCCTGCCGTCGCCGTTGATTGAAAAACTCGGCAGCCTCGGCTTCGCCTCCAAAATCGAGCGCGGCAGCGGCGCCGATTGGGTGGTTTACTTTTGGCGGGAGAACACTTAACCATAAATTCAATGCGCACACGTTGGATTGAGTCACTGACTACCGGCTTTCCGAAAGCGCCATTAAATTTCCCCCTCTCCTGGGGGAGAGGGCCGGGGTGAGGGCGAGCGTAAAACTAATTTCACAACTAAAGTATGAATTCCGAAGTCGCCGAATTCAAAAAAATCGCCCTCGTCAACACGCTCCGCAGTTGCCAGCTGTTTGTCGGGCTTCCGCAACCTGATCTCGAGAACATCGCCGATGTTGCGGTCCTCAAATCTCTCGACAAGGGAGAATACCTCTTTCACGAAGGCGACCCCGCGCACGGCTTCTACGTTGTGCAACGCGGCGCGGTGAACGTCCACCGCGTCAACGCCGCCGGCAAGGAGCAGATCATCCACATTTTTCGCGCCGGTGATTCTTTCGCCGAAGTCGCCCTCGCCAGCAGCACCGGTTATCCCGCCGACGCGCGCGTCATCGAACCGACCCAGGTCCTGCTCATTCAAAAAAACGGCATCCTCGCGCTCGTCAAACAGCAACCCGAACTCGCCCTGCGCATGCTCGGCTCCATGAGCAGCCATCTCCGCGTGCTCGTCGGCCAACTCGAAGATCTCACGTTGAAAGACGTCGAAACCCGCCTCGCCAACTGGCTCGTGAAACGCTGTCCGGATTCTAAAAGCGAAAAACCCGTCCGCATCGAACTCGCCATGACCAAGCGCGTGCTCGCCGCCGAACTGGGCACCGTCAGCGAAACATTTTCCCGCACACTCGCCGCCTTTCGCGAACGGAAATTGCTCACCGTAAAAGGCAAAACCATCACCGTCCTTTCCCCGCTCGCGCTGAACAATCTCCTCCGCCGCAATCTCGGTGAGTAGCCCAGTTCACGATTCAATCGCCGACAGTTTCGATGGGTTCGCATTCGTCGACCAGGTGACTTAAATTCCATAAACACCCAAGTTATAGAACTCTGAAAAAATGGCGCGCCCCGGTTTGTTCCAGTTTCAAACCGGGGCGCGCCCGATTCTAATTCGCCCACGCGTTCTGTCGAGAAGATTCCAGCAATCATAAAACATCGACCACACGTTTGGCCGATCTCATTAACACCCAGCTTTAGCTGGGTGCCAAAAACGCTCATTCGGTCAAACCGTTAACGGTTTTTCGCCACGGCGGGCGTTCCGTATGCAATAACCTCTTCTAAACCATCTTTTTACAAAAATCAGTGAATTAGAAACTCTTTGACCCACGTCAAACCCCTTTTCCTCCCCCTCCACTAAGCTGGGCACGTTCGAAACAATTTAGAAACTGAAACTATGAATAAACGGCGTTCCTACAAAAAACTATGGCTCGGCCTGGCGTGCGTCATCGGCCTGTCCTTTCTCGCACTCGGCTACTTTGGCTCGGAAATTTACCGCAAAGCCCCGCCCATCCCGCAACACGTGGTGACCGCCGATGGCACCGTCCTCTTCACCGCCCAGGACATCAAGGACGGCCAGAACGTCTGGCAATCCATCGGCGGCCAGGAACTCGGCAGCATCTGGGGCCACGGCTCGTACGTCGCACCCGATTGGACCGCCGATTGGCTGCATCGCGAATGCACCTGGCTCCTAAATAATTGGGCGGCGCAATCCGGCGGCAAAACCTACGACCAACTCGACGCCGAAACCCAGGCCGCGCTCCGTGAACGCCTCAAAAAAGAGATTCGCTCCAACACCTACAATCCCGCCACCGGCGAGCTCGTCATCTCCGCCACGCGCGCCCAGGCCTTCGCCGCCGTCAGCAGCCACTACGCCGCGCTCTTCAGCGACGATGCCGCGCTGAAAGATCTGCGCAAGGCCTACGCAATTCCGGCCAACACTATCAAGACACCCGAACGCCAGCGCCTGATGAATAGCTTTTTCTTCTGGGCCACCTGGGCCTGCGGCACCGATCGCCCCGGCCACGCCATCACCTACACGCAAAACTGGCCCGCCGAGCCGCTCATCGACAATCGCCCCACCGGCTCTATCGTCCTCTGGTCCGTCATCAGTTTCGTCACGCTGCTCGCCGGCGTCGGCGCGCTCGTCTGGTATTTCGCCGTCCAACGCCACAAGGAAGAGAGCGAAGAAGAAGAAATCGAATTCCCCGAACGCGATCCTCTGCTCGCGTTGAAAGCCACGCCCTCCATGAAAGCCGTCCTGAAATATTTCTGGATCGTCACCGCGCTCATCGTCGTGCAAATCGGCCTCGGCGCCGTCACCGCGCATTACGGCGTCGAAGGCGACGGCTTCTTCGGCATCCCGCTCGCCAAATGGCTTCCCTACTCCGTCGCGCGCACCTGGCACACGCAACTCGGCATCTTCTGGATCGCCACCGCCTGGCTTGCCACCGGCCTCTTCGTCGCACCCGCCGTCTCCGGCTATGAACCGCGCGGCCAAAAATTCGGCATCAACTTCCTCTTCACCTGCCTGCTCGTCATCGTCGTCGGCTCGCTCGCCGGCGAATGGATGGGCGTCCAACAAAAACTCGGCTTCGTCGGCAACTTCTGGTTCGGCCACCAGGGCTACGAATACGTCGACCTCGGCCGCTTCTGGCAAATCTTTTTGTTCGTCGGCCTGTTCGTCTGGTTGTTCCTCATGGCCCGCGCGCTTTGGCCCGCGATCAAAAATCCCAGCCCGAACCGCCACCTGCTCGCGCTCTTCATCATCGCCTCCGCCGCCATCGGCATGTTCTACGGCGCCGGATTGATGTGGGGCCGCCAAACACACCTCGCCATGGCCGAATACTGGCGCTGGTGGGTCGTTCACCTTTGGGTAGAAGGATTCTTTGAAGTGTTCGCCACCGTCGTCATCGCATTTCTGTTCACGCGCATGGGCCTGCTGAAAATCGGCAGCGCCACCCGCGCCGTGATTTTCTCCACCAGCATTTTCCTCGCGGGCGGAATATTGGGCACCATGCACCACCTTTACTTCAGCGGCACGCCCACCTCCGTGCTCGCCCTCGGCGCGACCTTCAGTGCCATCGAAATCGTCCCGCTCGTCCTCATCGGCTTCGAAGCCTACGAAAACCTCACGCTCAGTCGCGTGTGCCCATGGGTCTCGGAATACCGCTGGCCGATTCTCTATTTCGTCGCCGTCGCCTTCTGGAACCTCGTCGGCGCGGGCCTGTTCGGCTTCCTCATCAACCCGCCCATCGCGCTCTATTACATGCAAGGCCTCAACACCACACCCGTGCACGGCCACGCCGCACTCTTCGGCGTCTACGGCATGCTCGGCATCGGCCTCATGCTCTTCTGCCTGCGCGGCCTGACTCGTCACGGCGCGTGGAAATCAAAAACCTTGGCCTTCAGTTTCTGGTCCATGAACCTCGGCCTCGCACTCATGGTCATCATCAGCCTGCTGCCCGTCGGCCTGCTGCAAACCTGGGCCAGCGTCAACCACGGCATGTGGTACGCGCGCTCCGCCGAATTCCTCCAAACCCCGCTCATGGATAAACTCCGCTGGCTCCGCGTCATCGGCGACACCATCTTCGCCGTCGGCGCGTTGGCTCTCGCCTGGTTTGTGATTGGTTTGAAAACCGGCTGGTCGTTCAAAGAAAGAACCGATGAAAGCCTCGAAACCGTCAGCCCTGTTGCGCAACCCGGAAACTAATCGAACCATGAACGCCCCAATTGCCACGTTGCCCATCCAACACTGGATCGAGTCGCAAGACACTCGAAGTTCCGAAACCGCGACCAAGCTTCACCCTCTCCCCGGGGGAGAGGGCCGGGGTGAGGGCGAGCGTAAATATTCATCCACCCAACGTTGTCAGAGCGAACAATCGTTCGACGTTCAGCGTTCAGCGTTCGATGTTCGATGTTCCCCGGTTCAATCGCCTCGCCGCGCAAGCAAACGCCTCGCCCGCGAATGGCACACCATCGAAACCATGGTTCGCCTCTACTGTCGCGATCATCACCACGAAGATGGTCTCTGCACCGAATGCCAGGGCCTCCTCGATTACGCCGCCCTGCGCTTGGACCGCTGCCGCTTCGGCACCGAAAAACCCACCTGCGCCAAGTGCCCCGTGCATTGCTACCAGAAAAATCGGCGCGAACAGGTCCGCGCCGTCATGCGCTACGCCGGCCCTCGCATGCTTTGGGAACATCCGATCCTCAGCCTCCGCCACTGGCTCGACGGCCTCGCAAGCAAGGCCGCTTGAAAAAGTAAAACCGTTCGAAAACTGCGCTGTACTTGGTAGGAACATCGCTCCTGCGATGTCCCCGCCCGCGGACAGCGCGGGCGGAATCCCCGAAGCACCCACCGCTCAATTATTTCACATCGCCCCGGTGGCCGTCTGCCAAGACAAAACGCGCTGCCCCTAGCAAGGCAGCGCGTTTTAACCCACACCTCAATACTCACATGAACAATCAACACTAACACTCAACACTGAACCGAAAATCTCAACTATCCGTTCAATCCACAACCGAGCCCTCAGCCATCTTAAACGTCTCAAATCCCCCCGCGATCCGCACCGGACCCGCCAGCGCCGATTCGATCGACTCCACCAGCACATCATTATTCAGCGGCTTGGCCAGGAACGCCTCCGCCCCCGCCGCCATCGCCTGACGCTGATAGGCCGGCTTGTTCGAACCGCTGATGATGATCGACGGAATTTTCCGCGAATTCGCGAGCTGCAGCCAGCGCGTCACTTGAAAGCCATCGGCGAAATTTGCTCCGCCCATCGCGATGTCCGGCGGCAGCCCCACGTCCACCAGCATCACATCTGGATCTTGATCCCGCACCATCTGGATCGCCTGGGCACTGTCCGTCGCGCACAAGACCTCGTAGCCGCGCGCGTTGAGCGTCAGCGAAAGAGCTTTGGCCACCACCGCGTCATCGTCCACCACGAGGACCTTCTTGCGGTGCGCGTTTTCGTTCTCCGGCTGCGCGTCGTCGGATTGCACGTCCTCCGGCTGGGCCGGATCAGGCAATATCACCGGCACGAACCCCGCCCGAGCCGCTTTCTTTTTCCTGAAGAAGAACATGCCCACATCCTAAACCCCGCCTGAAATTTGCCTAGCCGGTTAGTTTCCGGAAATAATCCCGGGAAACCCCGGGGACCACCCCCGGGCAACCCGCCAAAATTCCGCGGTGTCCGCCAGAAAAAAACCCCGCCAAAAATCTACATAAATATCAATTTTATAGCCACTTACACAATTAACCACCTCAAAAATAAGGCCTGTGGAACTTGGAACTTAGAATTTGAACGGTTCGTCCTCGGTATGATTGCTCAACACGCACCTAAAAAGCATCCTCGCCTCAGATTTAAGTCATATCTTTACCGAATTGCCGTAAACGCCGAAAACCACCTATCTTATTAGTTGCTACGACCCTCGGGCCGTGCCGAAACAACCTATATATGAAAAAGAAAAACGTGAATTCCTGCCCCAAGGCGTTCACCCTCATTGAGTTACTGGTCGTCATCGCCGTCATCGCCATTCTGGCGGCGATCCTGTTGCCCGCCTTGGCCAAAGCCAAGGAACGCGCCATGCGCACCTCCTGCATGAGCAACGTGCGCCAAATCGGGATCGGCTCCCTCATGTACGCCGGCGACTATAATAATCACCTGCCCCAGGGCACCCTCAGCGGCGATTGGCCGCATGACATGACCAAGGTCGACGTCACCCTGTTCCAAAACGCCGGATTGCAGAACCCCAAAGTGTTTTACTGCGCCGGCACCCTTGCCATCGTCAACGGCAACGAAACCAACTGGTGGGACTTCACTACCGACCGCCGCGTGCTCGGCTACGCCTTTTTCAACAAACGTTCGGCCACAGACAACCGCGTCGGCATCAACGGCTGTTTCTTCATCGGCAAAACCAGCGATACCAATCGCCCCACAGAAGCAGTGCTGGTCGCTGACGAAACCATGTCCCTCAACCAAAACCCACCCTATAATTTCATCATCCCCAGCGGCAACGTCCCCGCACTGTATGGTGGATCCTACCTGCCCGCGCATCGCCAGAAAAACATCGCCGCCGGCGGCAATCTCCTTTTCCTCGATGGCCACGTCGGCTGGCGGCCCTTCAAAGAAATGCTCCCGCGCTACCAACCCAGCAGCAGCAGCATGCCCTGGTACTTTTTCTAAGCATCCCTTGTAGCGGCGGTCTGTGACCGCCGCAAAATTTCAGAGCGTTTGAGAAAACGCTCTCAAAATGGGGTAGCGGCGCTCGCAAGAGTGCCGCTAATTTTTTTGTAGCGGCCGGTCCCCGCCGCCAATCAAAAACCCGCGACCGTCTCAGCAACAATTTGCTGCCGACATCCCGCCGACAGTTCAAAACTCAGGGCTGAAAGCCCGCAATGTTAAAGCCCGGGCTGAAGGCCCGGGTACCTTCCGAGCAATACTCACGAGCCTGTAAGGGCGAAACAGATCTCCACGAGCATCCTTGCAATCCACCCATTGGGCGTTCGGTGTGCTCTGTAGAAAAGATCGAAAATCTCGAGAAGCACTCGAAAAATTCTGGAGCTTTCCGTCTCCCTCTCCGCCATGAAATGGGGGAGAGGGCCGGGGAGAGGTGGTGCTTAGGGTTCAGGGGGCGAAGCTTTCTACAAAGCACGTTCAGCGTTCGATGTTCCCCCAAACCCTTCACCCCAACGCTTTAATTCTTTCCGTTAAAAATTCCGCCTCCGGCTCCATCACCACCGCCTCATTCAACAACCGCTTCGCCTCCTCGAAAAAGCCTTTCGCCGCCAACGCATCCGCGCGCCCGCACGTTGCAAAAATCAAATTTATCCGATGCCGCACCAACGCCGTCGCATCAAACTCGGCTTGAAATGGGTAACCGTCCGCCGCCGGTTCCGGCCCCTTCCACTCCGGCGTCACCCAATCCATAGACACGTCATGAAACGGCGCCACCGAATTCATCGTCGCCTTGAGCCGCGGCGTCGATTGACTCGTGAACGCCGCATCAAACGCACTTACCGTGTAACGCACGCGCGACCCAACTCGCTCAATCCCCTGCAACACACCGCCGCCCGGCACCGCCTCATACGCAATCAACGCCCGCGAAACTGTATCCGCCACCTGCCGCGGCCCAACGCACGCCTTCGACCACGCAATCGCCTCCTCGAACAACCCGAGCGCATACAAACAATAACCCACACTCGCATACACATCCTCGTAATCCGACCGAAAGCCCGCATTCACCGTGGTTTCCAAATGCCGAATCAACTCGCGATACCACCGCAACGCACAGCGAAACATCCGCGCATTCGCATACACATCCCCCATCAACTCAAAAAAATCCGCCTCAAAGAAATCAATCACCTGCCTGAGATTCGCGACCTCCTCCGACGAAAGCAGCCTGCACTGCAAAAACCCCTCCACCACCCGCAACCTCGTTTCATCGGACGCCCCCGCCAGCAGCGCCTCCTCCGCATACAACAACTGGCGCTCATCCATTACCACATCCTCCGCCTGAAACGGCAATACCCTTGCAAAACTGATCGGATGAAAACTGCTGACCGAAGCAAACACCCTTGGATCGCAATACAGCGTCTGAAAAGCCGGAGAAAGTCTCGAAACATCCATACCCCAATTGTAGCGGCGGTCTGCGACCGCCGCCAATTGATTTCATTTTGCAACCGCAATCCAACGATCAGGCCCATAGGGCCGACATATTTGTAGTTAACAATTCGAAAACTAGAAAAGCTCCGTAAGAGCGACATTAAACTCGGCCGGAAATTATTTGCCTTAGACAGCCCCTGTCCCTCCCCCTCCGGCATCCTCACGGACATGAATCACGAAACAAAATATCAGGCGGAGGCTGAAGTGTGTCAGAACGCTGGTGGGGCGAGCGTCCTCGCGAGCCGTCTTCAATCTTCGGCGTTCGATGTTTCCCCTGTTCCAGCCTTCGACGAAACGAAAGCCAGCCAGGCCCGCTCCGACCTGATCGCCTTCACAAAAATATTTTTCGGGTTGGACAACCAATGTCCCTCCCCATCCGCCAATCTCAGCGCGTGAATGACAAACAAACAGATCGAGAGACGAAGGTCGGGCGTCGAGGGCCCAAGGGGTGGCAAGCCGGCCGGGGTTTCGAGGGGGAAGGCCGCTTGCGTGGAAATGCGCCCTCGACCCTCGACCTTCGTCCCTCGACCCGTTGGACGTCACACCGAATCAAAGTGAATCATACCAAATCAAACCTAATCAAACCCACAGCCTGGGAAATATACGTTCCGAATCTCGTCGCGCCGACTTGTCGCGCCGAAGTCAGACGAAGGCGGAAGCATTGCGAAGGCGGACCGGCGCTCCGCGTTTTCCCCTCGACACTCGACCCTCGACCCTCGACACTCAACCGTCTTAATTTCGAACCTAATTACTGAATTTTTATGCCTCCCAAGACTGCCGAAAAGCCCGAAAAAGCCGAGAAAACTGAAAAGAATTCCACCCCCGTTGCCGACGCGAAAGCGGGTGAATCCAAAATTACGGCTGCCCAACAGCGAAGCTTGGAATCCGCCATCGCGGACATCACCAAAGCCTATGGCGATGGCAGCATCATGCGCCTCGGCGCTGCCCAGGCCCTGCGCCAGATCGAAGTGATCCCCACCGGCGCACTCGCCATCGACCTCGCCCTCGGCGTCGGCGGCGTGCCCCGCGGCCGCGTCGTGGAAATCTTCGGCCCGGAATCCTCCGGCAAAACCACTTTGATGCTCCACGTCATCGCCAACGCCCAAAAAGCCGGCGGCCTCGCCGCGTTCATCGACGCCGAACACGCGCTCGATCCCGCCTACGCCAAAAAACTCGGCGTGAACCTCGATGACCTTTTGGTCTCGCAACCCGACAGCGGCGAAGAAGCGCTCACGATTTGCGAAACGTTGGCTCGCTCAAACGCCTTGGACGTCATCGTCGTCGACTCCGTCGCCGCGCTCGTGCCGAAAGCCGAACTCGAAGGCGAGATGGGCATGGCCACCATGGGTATGCAAGCGCGCCTGATGAGCCAGGCCCTGCGCAAACTCACCGCCATCCTGAACAAATCCAAGACCACCTGCGTCTTCACGAACCAGTTGCGCGAAAAAGTCGGCGTCATGTTCGGCAACCCGGAAACCACGCCCGGCGGCAAGGCTCTGAAATTTTACGCCAGCGTCCGCATCGACATTCGCCGCAAAGACACCCTCAAGGACGCCGCCGGCAACGCGACCGGCAATCACGTGAAGGTAAAGATCGTGAAGAACAAAGTCGCGCCGCCGTTCTGCGAAGCCGAATTCGACATCATCTACAACCACGGTATCGACAAGGAAGGCAGCATCCTCGACGTCGGCATCGAGGCCGGCGCGGTTGAGAAGAAAGGCGCCTGGTTGCAATTCAATGGCGAACTCATCGGCCAGGGCAAGGAAGCCGCCCGCAAAGCGCTGGCGGAAAAACCCGACCTCGCCAAAAAAATCGTGGAAGCCATCATGGCCAAACGAAACGGGGCCGCCGAGCCGAAGGAATAATCGGCCGTGAAAAATGGTTGGCCACATCACCATTTTCTTTTTTCTTTGGCGCGCGCCGAAGCTGAGCGAAGAGAGAAGTGTTGTGTGGGGTGAGCGAATATCGAGCCTGGGAGAAGATCACTTTCTTCGGCAATTCCGAAAGTGGGTGGGCTCCAATCCTCACCACGCCCCGGCTCCGAACTCCGTGGTGCTGAATTTTGAAGCCGACCGTCCATCCGAACCGCTCGACAATTTTTTCAGTGTGGCCGCGCGATCACTCACCCGGTCGAGCATTTGATCCTGCTCGGCTTCTTCCTGTTTTGCGCGGGAGCCACGTGGTATGCCGAAGACAAGCGCATATTCCCGATTGTTTTTGGCGTCGGGACGATTTTTTGGCTCATCTGGGTCGGCAGCCTGTTTTACGGCTTCTATAAATATCGTCGCTGGCTCCGAAGCTTGGTCGAAAAATACCGAACCGGTTCTGCATACCTCTTAAAGACAGCCTAGGTCCCAGTTACAATTCCATGGCAAACGGGTTGGCAAAGGTAAGGCGGCCACCCCGCAGAGCGCCGGTGAAAAGCCAGGGTTTAACGAGGGAATTCGTGTAAATAATTATGAATAAATGGAATAGGGCGACCGAAACGAAAACCTAGGAAGGCTTTCACCGAGTGAAAATACGTAGGGTAAATACCCATAAAGTACAACGCCACTGGGCCGATTATTTACTTGCACAAAGTGCCTTCGCGGTTTAAGTACCACCCATAGCTAAGCTGATATGTCCGTTATCTATCTGCATGAATAAGTTTCAACCGGTGAGGGTTGCTTGAGCCGCCCTTTTCCTCCACGTAATTTCGCTTCCTCCGCTTCGTTCGTAAGGGTCAACGGGAAAATCCGTGCCCGCGAAGTCCGGGTCATCGGCATCGACGGCAAACAAATGGGCGTCATGTCGCTGGTCGACGCTTTGAATCTGGCCCGCGCCAACGGCGTGGACCTCGTGGAAATTGCCGCGACCGCCACACCCCCGGTGTGCCGCGTCGTGGATTACGGCAAATACCGTTACGAGCAGGCCAAGAAGGAAAAAGAATCCAAGAAGCATCAGCACGCGAGCACCGTCAAGGAAGTGCAGCTCAGCCCGCGCATTGATCCGCACGACCTCGGGGTCAAGACGGACCACGCCATCGATTTCCTCTGCGAGGATATGAAGGTGAAGGTCACGCTGAAATTCCGCGGCCGTGAAATGCAGCACACGGAATTCGGTTTCCAGGTCATCAAGAAATTCCTGGAAAACATCGCGCCCTACGGCCATCCGGATTTCCAGCCCAAGCTAATCGGCAAAGGCATCAACGTGATGATCAGCCCCCTGCCCCGCAACAAGCGCGCTAAAAACCCGCGCCAGGTGGAAGGTGAAGAAGCGGAAGGCGACGACCACGCTGACCATCCGCCCAAAAATCATCAGCCCCAGCATCCGGACACGGTGCATGTCGAGCGTGGTTCGAAAAAAGATTCTGCCGCTTCCGAAAAATCCGGCAATTTCTCGAACAACCCGTTCGAGCAGATTCAGACGAAATAGGCCGAGCGGTTCAGTTCAGTCTGAAGGAAGTAAATCATCATGGTTGGCTACGAGCATCGTCGTATTGACGACGGTCACTCGAATTCACAACCCTCGCGAAGAGCCATGAGAACCAAACTCATCCTGTTCGCCGCGATTTGCCTGGCGGCCACATCCGCGTTCGCCCAACCCGGCCGCATTCCCGCCGGCGTCAAAGCTGAGCGCAATATTGCCTACGTCGAAAACGGCCACCGCAACCAGGTGCTGGATATTTATCTGCCCGAGCAGCCATCCGCAAAACCGCTGCCCTTGCTCATCTGGATTCACGGCGGCGCTTGGATGGCCGGCAGCCAGGCCAATCCGCCCGTCCTGTACCTCGTAAGCAAAGGCTTCGCGGTGGCCAGCATCCAGTATCGCTTTTCCAAAGACGCCATCTGGCCCGCGCAATCCTACGATTGCAAAGCCGCCATCCGTTTCCTCCGCGCCAACGCCGCCAAATATCATTTCGATCCCGATCGTTTCGCCGTCGGCGGCGATTCCGCCGGCGGACATCTCGCCGCGTTCATCGGCACCAGCGGCGACGTAAAAGAAATGGAAGGCGATCTGGGCAACACGAACGTCTCCAGCCGCGTCCAGGCCGTTCTCGATTGGTTCGGCCCCACTGACCTAACGTTGATGGCCGAGCAAGGCGGTACCTTCACTGTCATCAAACACAACGACGCCAATTCCCCCGAATCACTTCTCATGGGCGGCCCAGTGCAGGAGAAAAAGGACCTCGCCAAAACCGCGAATCCCTTGACCTACATTGATAAGAGCGACCCGCCCTTCCTAATCATGCACGGCGACAAAGACCAACTGGTTCCCCTCGGCCAAAGCGTGATCCTCGCGAAAGCCTTGATCGACGCTGGCGTCGAAACCACGATGAAAACCATCCCCGGCGCCGGCCATGAAGACCCGAAATTTCACACACCGGAAAGCCAGCGATTAATTGAGGACTTCCTCCGTCGCGAATTAAAAGTCGCACCGTAGTCAGCACGGCACGTTGCCACGCACTTCGAGTTTGCCCGCTACAGGTTTGTGCGTTATACAGCACACATGAACCCCAAAATCGTCGTGGCTCTTGCCTTGTCGTTGCTCGGCGGTTCGTTGACCAACTCCGCTCAGACCAACTCAACCGGCAGTACGCAGATCACCGCCATTACTACTGCGGCAAAAAAATTCCTCACAACCCTCGACGATTCCCAGCGCGGCAAAGTCGTCTTTGATTTTAAGGACGACGCGCAACGAAAACGCTGGTCGAACCTTCCGAGCCCCATGTTCCAACGCGCCGGCTTGCGCACTGGTGACCTCACTCAACCGCAGCGCGATGCCATGATGGCGATGCTCGCCACGGCATTGAGTCCGCAGGGCTACGAGAAAGTAAAAGAGATCGTCGAGGCCGATGAAGTTCTGAAGCACGACGAAGGGGGCAGACGGCCAACGCTCGGCCGCGACAATTATTTCGTTTCATTTCTCGGTGAACCATCCGCCACCGAGCCCTGGATGCTCCAATTTGGCGGACATCATCTGGGACTTAACATCACATTCGTGGGCGAACACAGCGCCCTGACCCCCAGCCACACGGGTGCGCAACCTGCCATTTATGAACTCGAAGGAAAAACCGTGCGCCCATTGGGACGTGAAGCGGACAAGGCATTTACTCTCTTAAGTTCATTGGACGAAGCACAACGCAAGCAGGCCGTTCTCGGCTTTCAAATTCGCGACCTCGTGCTCGGCCCGGGCCGCGACGGACAGCTAATTCAACCGGAAGGAATCAAAGGTTCGGCACTCAACGAGAAGCAGCGCGAGATGCTTTGGGATCTGGCCGCCGAATGGACCGGCATCATGAATGACACCGCCGCGAAAGCGAAAATGGAGGAGATGCAAAAGAACATCGCCGAAACGTGGTTCGCCTGGAGCGGCCCCACCGAGAAAGGAAGCGCCGCCTATTTTCGCATTCAGGGCCCCACGGTCATTATCGAATACGCCCCCCAACGCCTCGGCGGCGACACCGGCAAACACATCCACACGATTTACCGCGATCCAACAAACGATTACGGCACGAAATGGTGGAAACAATGACTGGCATGTTCCGCCATTTGCTGGTCCTGCTCGCCCTGGCCGGATTACCTTCCACGGTTCTCGCCCATCGGCTGGATGAGTACCTGCAGGCAACTCTCATCGCCATCGAACCCGGAGAATTGCGAATACAGATAAATCTCACCCCCGGAGTGTCGGTCGCCGACCAGGTGCTTGCCCTGATCGATCGCGACCACGACGGCGTGATTTCCACAAACGAAGCCACCGCTTATGCCGAATTGCTCAAACGCGATCTCGTCGTGAAACAAGACGGCAAAAAACTGGAGTTAAAAATCATTTTCTCAGAAGTGCCGCCCCCTTCCGAATTGCGCAGCGGCGAAGGAATCATTCAAATCGAATTCTCCGCGGCACACGCGCAACTTGCCGTTGGCACGCATACCCTGTCGTTCGAAAACAAGCATCAATCGAAAATCAGCGTCTATCTCCTCAACGCCGCGCTGCCAAAATCCGCCGCCGTTCAAATCACAGAACAAAAGCGAAACAAAAGCCAAAGCACGGGTGAGATAAAGTTTTCGATAAGAGCCTATAACAAAATGGGGAACGGGTGCGTTGCCCGAGATTTGGCGCTGCTGCAAGGCGCGAGGAGGTCGAATATCCTTTATGGATCTTCGACCGACGAGTAACGCAGCAGCAGCGGCAAAGATCGGGCAACCCGGAGGGCTGTTTTCTGGCGGGCGCCTGGCGGCGTTGCTCCTCAGTCAGAGAGCGCTGCGGCTATCTTCCTTCGTCGCGCCTTGCCAGCCGCCCGCCAGAAAACAGCGCACCCATTCCCCATTTTGTTATAGGCTCAAAGTCCGAAAACTTAATTTCTTCGATTCGCTGTCGCTGCGTTCATCCCGCGGGACGACTGGAACGCAGCGATGAAAAGTACCGCAAACATCAGATCGATACTTCCCACACCAGCGACCACTCGAGGAACCCGACCGCAGCCGAAAAGAACAAGCGTCGCAGCGCCGAACGAAACTTTTTCCAATATTGCCGCCAGCATGAAAATCCGAAACCGCGCCACGTTACTGGCGATCAAAAGAAACGCGCACTGCCATGCCAGCGAGACGCCAATAAAGCCGTAGAACTGCTCCGGGTGTGTTAATGACGGCGGAAAGTTTCGATTGATAGAATCTTCCAGGAAATACTGGGGAAGCAGCGCCAAGAAGCCATAACCTCCCGCAATCAGAAAAACATTTCTGGCAAAGGCGTTGCGTTTCTTATCCAACGAGTTCATCACTCGTGGGAGCCAGATGACTATTTTTTGTTCCCGGCGACTTTACTCGTGGCCATGCCCCCAAAATCCTTCACCAACTCCGGAAACCGGCATTTATCGCACACCGCATTCGAGTGATCACAAAAATCGCGCACGATTTGAATCAACCCCTGCTGCTCCGCCGCACTGCGCAACGCGCGACGCACGGCGCCTCCCAAAAGCCGCTGCCGCGCCAGTTTCAAAACTGAGTTATCCTCCGCAGCCGGCCACGTGTTGAAACGATTTTCAATTTCACGTTGCAGCGAAACATTCTTTCCTTCGAACGCGCGAATCCACAGCCACGGCAGAATGACGTTCACTGCCAGGTCCGTCACACGCGACGCCCCAAGCAGTGGCTGCGCTTTCTTCAATCGCGGCGAATGAATCGTCCAATGCCACGACCAGAAATCATCCGGCGCAATTTGCAATACCTCCAAAAGAGCTGACGCCGCCTCGCCGTCGGAAAATTTCTTTGCGCACCACCGCTCCAGTTTCGCCGGCAGCGTATTGTCCGCGATCCAATGTGCCGCGAGTGCAATGCGTCGTTGTGGGTGATTCGCCGGGCGTTGACCGTGGAAACGCCACAGAGCGCGCGGCAAGGCACAATCCGAAAATTCCTCCCGCTCGCGCCACCAGTGGTCCCACACCGAGCGCAGGTAGCCATCCGCGCTCACCTGCGCCCGCGTAAGTTCCGCCGGCAACAATCCGGCCACGCCAAGCAACCGTGCCTGCAATGCCAGCGGCGACGTGCGCGCCGCAAACCATCGCTCGCGACTCTCCGCGAGGCATTGCATCGGCCACACATTATGTTTGTAGCCAAGCGCGCGAAAAATTCCCTCCCACAACGTTTGCTCCCACCCGACGTGTCGCGCGCGGGCCTGAAATTGCGCGGCTTTGCCGTGAAAACGAACCTGCGCCGCCTGCCACAAAAGGTCACGCAATGCGTCCGGCGATAGTTCCGCAAGCGGCGCCGAGCATTGGCCGCGGAATTTCTCCGGCAACGCATCCGATTCCTCGGAGTTCAGCCAGCCACTCAATTCCGCCAGTGGCGCATCGAGCTTTCCTGCCAAAGCAACCGCAGGCAGAGCCGAACCATTCGTCGCTCCCGGCGCCGCCTTCCAGACAACGTGCAAAATAACGTTCTTAAAATTCGGATTCTTATCATGCCCATGCGCGCGCCAGCCAGCCGGCTCGAGATCAACCTCGATGTCACCTGCCCGCGGCGGCTCATCGCCAAATTGCACGACTGCGCCGCGAAAATCGGGCCCACCCTCGCGATTCAGAAAACCGGGATGAAGAATCCGCACGCTTCGGCCGTCCAAGGTGGTAAGTTGCCCGCGCAACAGGCGCTGGTGTCGCCAGACAGCTTGCAGTAGAATTTCAGGCGGAGTCGATTCGTGTTCGCGCAAAGCGGGCGCCAGGTTGCGTTCGGCGCGCCAGCGGGCGTAAAAGTTTTGGGGAAAAGCGAACACCTGCGCATGCTTTGCGCCCGGCAGCGCGCAAAGTCAAGCGGGAAGTCCGGGAGGACGCCCGATCCCTGCGGATAGCCGGGATTTTATGGTGGCCGTCCGCCAGGACTTGGCGGGACTGTTTATTATTGGATTATGAATTTTAGATTTTTACCGCTCGTTCTGATTTGTCTCGGCGTCGCCGCAGGCGCGCAGGAACCGGACATCCGGCGCGATGCCACCGTGAACGCCGTCGAGCAGGTCATGCCGAGCGTCGTGAACATTGCCACCCGGGGAAAAGAGCCGGTTCGCGATGTCTTCGAGCAATTCCGCCGGCAAGCGATGAACCAGCCCCTGTATAAAGAATTCAAAAGCCTCGGCTCCGGCGTGGTCATCGACGAAAACGGTTATCTGCTCACCAATTTCCACGTCATCCGCGATGCCGACGAAATCCAGGTGCAGTTCGCCACCAGCACGAATGTTTACGAGGCGACGGTCATCAAAAGCGACGCCAAAACCGACGTGGCGTTGTTGAAATTGAAAGCCCGGCCCGGCCAAAAATTTCGCGCCATCAAAATGGCCCGCGAAGATGACCTGTTGCTCGGCGAAACTGTGCTCGCCCTCGGGAATCCGGCAGGATTCGGCGCCTCGGTGACCAAAGGCATCCTGAGTTCCAAAAGCCGCATGGCGCCGCAGCAAGGGGAAGCGCTCGATCTGCCGAACTGGTTGCAAATCGATGCCCCCATCAATCCCGGCAACAGCGGCGGCCCGCTCGTGAACCTGCGCGGAGAACTCATCGGCATCAACGTGGCCGTGCTGAACGAAACCCCCAACGGCCAGCCGTTGCAGGGAATCGGATTCGCCATCCCAATTCGCCTCGTCGAAGAAGCGCTTTCAGAAATTTTCCCCACGGAATTCGTGCGCTCCTTCTGGTTCGGCGCGCGCGTAAAGGTCGGCACCTACCCGCTGGTCCTCACCAGCGTGCAACCGGAGAGTCCCGCCGGAAAGGCCGGGTTGAAAATCGGCGACGTCGTCATGCAGGTGAATGGCAAGGTGCCGAAAACTTTTATTGATTTTGTAGAATTGCTGGCGTCCAATGCTCGCGGCGAGATTTCCATTACCTACAAGCGCGGCGAAGCCGTTCAGGACGCCACGCTGAAATTGGTGCCGGAAACATCGGTGTTTAACGCGGAGTTGGTACGGCAAAAACTCGGGATCACCGTGGAAAAATACACGCAAGGATTAGTCATCACCAAAGTGGACGCGAAGAGTCCGGCGAGCGACGTTGGTTTGGCGGCGCAGACATTAATTTGGGGCGTGGACCGGCAATCGCCGCCGGAAGACCTGGCGGGCCTCGCGAAATTGTTATACGCGAAACGCGCGGGTGACCCGGTGCTGCTCCACGTTTTAACCGTGGAAAAAAGAGGTGGATTCAATTTTTTGCGGCAGAACGTCGTCCAATTGGCCGTGCGCTAAAAAAGACTGTAGCCTTTAAGGCGGTTTCCTGACTAAACTCCGCTTTGCGAATGATGAACGACGGTTTGATGATAGAGGTCGAGAACCTGACGAAACGATACGCGGGTCACACCGCTGTGTCGGGAATCTCCTTTACCGTCAAACGCGGGGAAATCGTGGGCCTTTTGGGCCCCAACGGCGCCGGCAAAAGCACCACCATGCGCGTGCTCTCCTGTTTTCTGCCCGCCACTTCCGGGACCGTGCGCGTGGCCGGGCTGGACGTTTTTCGCGACTCCACTGAAGTGCGACGCCGGATTGGTTACATGCCGGAAAACAACCCGCTGCACCTCGAGATGCGGGTGCGCGAATACCTGAAATTCCGCGCGCGCCTGAAGGGCCTCGGTCTCCGGCGCTCCCGCGAACGCGTGGACATCGTGATGGAGCAATGCAGCCTGACGGACGTCTCCAAGCGCATCATCGGGCATTTGTCCAAGGGCTACCGCCAGCGCGTAGGCCTCGCCGATGCGCTCGTGCACGAGCCGGAACTGATCATCCTGGACGAGCCGACCATCGGCCTCGACCCCAACCAAATTCGCTCCGTGCGCGCGTTGATCAAAAGCCTCGCCACCACGCACACGGTCCTGATCTCAACGCACATTCTTCCGGAAGCCGAGATGACCTGCAATCGCATGCTCATCATGTTCGAGGGTAAAATCCTCGCGGCGGACACGCCGGATAATTTGCAACAGCTCGTCAGCGCGAACGGCCAGGTCGTGGCGGAAATCGCCGCGCCGCTCCAGGACCTGTGCAATTGCTGGGCGGAGATGGCCGAGATCGAACACTACGATGTCTCCCCCGCCGACGGAGAATATTTCCGCTGTGCGCTCACACCGAGCAATGGAACGGATTTGCGCCCTTACATTTTTGCCGTGGCACGGGATCGCGGCTGGAATTTGCGCGAGTTGACACGAAATCGTCATTCGCTCGAGGATATTTACGTCAAGATCACTCGGCCGCCCGAAGAGGAGGAAGGGGCTTGATGCGGGCTTATCTCACGCTCACACGCCGGGAACTGGCCAGCTTTTTTCTTTCGATCACCGGATACGTTATTATCGCGGGGTTGGCGTTCCTCGTAGGGCTCGTTTTCCTGACGCTTTTGAACGGTTTGGGAACGGGACCAACTTCCATGCCGATTACTCAAATCTTTTTTAACAATCTGCTCCTTTGGATCATCGTAGCACTCACGCCGGCGGTAATTACGATGCGCTTATTCGCCTTGGAAAAAGCTTCCGGGACCTTTGAGACGCTGACGACTACGCCTGCGAGCGATTTGCAAATTGTGGCCGCTAAATTTTCCGCAGCGATTATTTTTTTCGTTGCCATGTGGCTCCCAAGCCTCGCGTACTTGTTTATCCTTCAACATTTCGCAAATCAACCGGGCGCGATGGACACCGGAACAGTTTGCAGCATGTATCTCGGACTATTCCTGGTCGGGTGTTTTATTCTGTCGATAGGCACCCTTGCCTCGGCCATCACCAAAAGCCAGGTGGTTGCCGCGATGATCGCGCTTGTCGGGGCAATTGCTTTAATAATGCTCAATTGGCTCGCGCAAAATGTCTCCGTGAGCGTGCACTGGCAGACCCAGGTGCTGCAGTGCTTCAACTTGTCCCAGCAAATGCTCGATTTCACCCGTGGAATCATCGACACGCGCGTGATCGTTTTCTACCTGAGCGCGACCTTTTTCTTTTTGTTCCTGACCTTGCGCGTCATTGAAAGCCGCCGCTGGAAATAACATGGCCACCACTCCATCATCCCAGCCCAGTTTTTCGCCCCGCCAAAAATGGAGCATCGCTTTGGGAGTCGCCCTCACGACGATTGCCGCGTTCGCAATTCTCGTTGGGATCAACTACCTGAGCAGCCGGTATTTTTTCAAACGCATCTATTTGAGCAAGGACACGCGGGTGCAATTGTCGCCCAAAACCATCAGCATCCTGAAGTCGCTCACCAACAACGTCACCATCACTGTTTACTATGACAAGGAAGAGCCGTTATACGGCGACATCATAAGTCTGCTGCAGGAATACCAGGCGCACTCGCGAAAGCTGACTGTCAAGACGATCGATTATTATCACAACCTGGGAGAGGCCGCCGCCTTGCAGTCACGGAGATATCTCAGTTCCTCCACCAACAAGGATTTTGTCATTTTCGAGAGCAACGATCGCTGGGATTCCGTGGATGGCAACTGGCTCAATCAATACGGCATGGAGTGGCAGCAGTCCACCAACCCGGCCGATTCGCAGGTTTACATCAATCAGAAACGAATCAAGTTCAACGGCGAAATGCTGTTCACCGCCAAAATCTTCTCCCTCACCCAGGCGAAGAAGTTGAAGGCTTACTTTGTCCAGGGCCACGGCGAACGCAAGCCGACCGATACCGGTGATCAAGGCTGCAGCAAGCTCGCCGATGTGTTCCACCGCAATTACGTGCAGACCGAGATCCTCGACAATCTCCTCGGCACCAATTCCATCCCGCTCGATTGCAACCTGCTTGTGATTGACGGGCCGCAGGCGGAATTTCAGCCGGCGGAATTGGAAAAGATTTCGCAGTATCTCGAACAAGGCGGCCGGTTATTCGCTCTGTTTGATAACTTCTCGGTGGAGCACAATATCGGATTGGAAAATGTGCTGGCCAAATGGAACGTGCGCGTGACCCACAGCACCGTGCTCGACCCGGCCAACTCCGTTGCGAACGACGAAAAAGGCCGGGTATTTGGCGTGTCAGCGCTGACGCTGCACGACGTGATGAAACCCATTTTGGGCAAGGAATTGGAAATCGTGATGCCGCGCCCCATCGAGCGCATCAAGGCGCCTTCGCAATCCGGCGCGGATGAACCGGTCGTGACCGAACTCGCGTTCTCCGGCACCAACTCCATCCTGGACGGCGTCCAGAATCCGGAACGGCACAGCCATCCTCTGATGGTCGCCGTGGAAAAGGGTGTGCCGAAAGGCGTTGTCACGGAACGCGGCACCACCCGCATGCTCATCACTGGCGATTCCTATTTTCTGAACAACCAGATCATCGCCTTCCAGGTGAACGAGGACTTCGCGGACGCCGCAGTCAATTGGCTGCTGGAGCGCACGGCGTTCCTTGAAGGCGTCGGACCCCGGCCGGTTTCGGAATATCGCCTGCTCATGAATCCCGGCGAAACGAATGCCGTGAAGGGTCTTTTGCTCGGGGCCATTCCCGGAGGCATCCTCCTGTTTGGCGGCCTCGTTTGGTTGCGCCGCAGAAAATAATCCGTCACATGAGTTCGAAGAACACCTGGGTCTGGCTGACGACGGCGGCAGTCCTCTTTACATTCATCTTCCTGTTCGAACGCTTTCGCCCGCATCCGCCCACCGGGCCGGTTTACCTGCTTCCCGATCTAAACGCAAAAGCAGTAAAGACGGTGGAACTTCACTCCACCGGCCAGTCCGAAATCATCCGCGTCGTGCGCACCAACCACACCTGGTGGATGGCCGAACCCGTGGCCTATTCCGCGAAAGGCACGAACGTGGAAAGACTCCTCGCCGCCTTGCAGGGGCTCACCGTGGCGCATCGTGTTTCCGAGCGGGAACTCCGCAATGATCCCAAAGCCGCCGCGGCTTACGGCATCGAACCGCCCCAGCTTTCCCTCGTTCTCGATTTCGGCCGCCCCATCCTGTTCGGGTACCGAACCTCCCCCGGCGACCAGGTGTTCGTGCGCATCCCCGGCGTGGAAGGCGTGGCAATTGTCGAATCTGACATCTTGAATTTATTTCCCACCAACGCCAACGCCTGGCGGGACCCCCGGCTGGCGGACATCGGCGACGCGACATTCGACAAAATCGTGGTGACGAACACCGTCAAGAGCCAATGGTCGTTCGTGCTGCAACGCGATTCGACCAATCGCTTGTGGGGCATGACTTTCCCGCTGAAAGTGCGCGCCGACAGTGAAAAAGTGGAAACCGCCGTGGACCAATTGGAATCACTGCGCGTGCGAGACTTTGTCTCCGATGATCCCAAGACTGACCTCGAATCGCTCGGCCTCCAGCCCCCCGCCCTCACGCTCGCGCTCGGGCAAGGCACCAATTCCGTCCTGGTGCTCGATTTCGGCAAGGAACTCACCAACAGCCCCGGATTGATCTACGCGCGGCGTCGCGATCAATCCACCATTGTCACCATTTCCACCAACACCCTCAGCCAATGGAACACGTCCTTTGACGTCTTCCGCGACCGCCACCTTGTGACCATGCTCGGCCCGATTGAATCGGTTCACATCATCGGCCAGGACGAATTTACGCTCGTGTGGCAGACGAACAATTCCTGGCGTGTGCTGCCGGATAATTTCATTGCGGATGACATCATGGCCACGCATCTCGCGCGCGCCCTCTCCGATTTGCAGGTCGCCGATTTTGAACGGGACAACGTCACCCCCGACGACCCCTTGTTGCCCAGTTACGGGCTGAAAACGCCCGCGCGACAATTGCTCATTTCCTGGGCTCCGTCCGCCACCGCCACCAATGCCCCCACGGATTTGGACTTTGGCATCACCACCAACGGCCAGGTTTTTGCGCGCCGGAGCGGCGAACTTTCCGTGTATGGAATTGCACGGACGGATTTCGACGCGCTGCCCTCCGCCAGTTGGGAATTGCGCGACCGCCACATCTGGAATTTTGACCTGACGAACGTGGTCCGGCTGACAATTCAACAAAATGGCAAAACGCGCCAGATCCTTCACAACAGCACGAATGGCTGGAAACTCGCCGAAGGTTCGAGCGGCGTCATCAACGATTCAGCCATCGAGGATACCGTGCGCGACTTGAGCCACCTGACGGCATTCGCATGGAACGCCCACGGCGCAGACAAACTCGCGGGCTTCGGCATCAATGCGCAAGCCTATCAATTGACCATCGAGCTCAAAAACGGCGAAAAGCTCTCCTTCCAGCTCGGCAGCCAGACCCGCCTGGGCTCGGCCTACGCCTGCGTTGCGCTGAACGGCGAGCAGTGGATTTTCGAATTCCCTCCGGACATTTACCCGTCGGTGCTCTTTTGCCTGACCATTCCTTCCTCCTGACATGGCGAAAAAAGAGAAACCTCGCGGGTGGAAGCGATTCCGGATCATCTTTCGCCGATGCCGGATCACCATCCTGGTGCTCATTCTCGCGCTCGTCGGCTTCGTGCTTTATCTTGACCGCGTTGGCCTTCCGGATTTCATTAAAAATCCCCTCGTGGAAAAATTGCACGAGCGCGGACTCGATTTGCAATTCTCCCGGCTGCGCTGGCGGATCACTCACGGCATCATCGCCGAAAATGTTTTCTTCGGCCGCACCAACGATGTGGCCAGCCCGCAATTGACTCTCAAAGAAGTCCAGCTCCGCCTGGACTACGCAGCCTTGTTGAAGCGCCAATTCCAGGTGGAATCACTGCAACTGCGACAGGGTCATCTCACCTTTCCCGTAGTCTCGACAAACGGCCCACCGCGGCAATTGTCCATCGAGAATATCCAGACGGATTTGCAACTGCTCACGAACGACATTTGGGAACTCGATAATCTTCAGGCGCAATTCGGCGGCGCCAATATCGAGCTGTCCGGCCTGATTACCAACGCATCTGTCATCCGCAACTGGAAATATTTCCACGGCAAACCCGCGCCGCCCGGTACGCTTCAGGCGCGATTGCGCCGCGTCGCCGATACCCTTGAGCAAATTCATTTCACCGCCCCTCCGCAGCTCAAACTGGATATCCGCGGTGATGCCCTGAAGATGGAAAATATCGTTGTTCGCCTGTACATCCAGGCTCCCGGCGCGGATACCACGTGGGGCACCGCCAATGGATTCAGTTGTTACGTCCTTCTTGCGCCGCCCAGGAGCAATCAATTGTCCCGCGCCGAAGTCACTTTTCACGCCGGAGACGCCGCCACACGCTGGGCCACCACCACCAATCTCGCCTTCACGCTGCACCTGTTTTCCACCGCGCAGGACACGAACATTGTCCATGCGGACCTCGATTTGAGGGCGGACACCGCACAAAGCCGCTCCAATCGCGCGGACAATCTCCACTTCGCAGCGCAATGGGACCACTCGCTCACCAATCCGATTCCACTCTCGGGCGAAGGGCAACTACAAGGCAGCAACATCGTCACGGAATGGGGCAGCGCCAAACAATTCCAGGCTGCCGCCACCCTCCTGCCTTTCACCGGCGAGCCGGCCACCAACGAAGACTGGGCGTGGTGGAAAAAACTCGCGCCGTTTCCGCTCGATCTCGAATGCAACGCCAAAGAGATTCACTCGCCGAAACTGGACCTCCAGGAAATCGCCTGCTCCGCCCAATGGCGCGCGCCGGACCTCACCATCGACAAATTGTCCACGAAACTTTACAACGGCACCGCCGGCGCCAACGCCCGACTGAATGTCGGCACGCGCGCCGTTACATTCACCGTGACTTCGGATTTCGACGGCAAAAAGATCACGCCGCTGCTCACGCCCATGGCGCAGAATTGGCTCGCGAATTATTCCTGGAACAACCCTCCGCACATCAAAGCCGACGGCGCGCTCGTTTTGCCCGCATCCGTCTGGACCAATCGCCACCCGGATTGGCGCGGTGAATTGCGCCCCACACTGTGGTTGAACGGCCAGTTCCACGTGCAGGACGGCGCCTTTCGCGGCGTGCGCGCCTTGACCGCGGATTCGCATTTCACCTATTCAAACATGTGCTGGCGATTGCCCGACCTCGTGGCCATTCGTCCCGAGGGCCGTCTGAATCTGGTGCACGAAAGCGACGAGCGCACCAAGGATTTCTATTTCCATTTCCACAGCACCCTCGACCCCAGGGCAGCCCGCCCACTCCTGGACGCAACTCAACAGCGCGTGTTCGAGTTCTTTTCACTCACCCAACCGCCAATTGTCGACGGCGAAATCCGCGGGCGCTGGCACAATCACGAGACCATCAACGGAAAAGCGTTCGTGACCGCGACCAATTTCACCGTTCGCGGCAGCCACGCGGACAGTTTTCAATCCGGCCTCGAATACACCAACCGCATCCTCACGCTTCTTTATCCCCGCGTCCAGGTTGCCACGAACCAGCAAATGACCGCCGACATCGTAAAACTCGTTTTTGACGAGCGCAGAATGTACGTGACGAACGGATTCAGCACCGCCGAGGCTGCACCCGTTATCCATGCCATCGGCCCGCACGCCGAACACGCGATGAAAGAGTATCAATTCTTGAAACCGCCCACGGTTCATGTGGAAGGTGCCATCCCCATGCACGACCCGCACTTGGCCGATTTGCATTTCGATGTTGTCGGCAGCGATTTTGAATGGTGGAAATTCCAGGTGCCGCGCATTTCCGGAAAAATTGATTGGCTCAGCGAACACCTCGCCGTTCGCGATATCAATACGGATTTTTATCTCGGCAGAGCCACAGCCAACGCCACGTTTGATTTCCTCACCAATCACTCCGCCAATTTCCATTTTGAAGCGGTAGCCACCGATGCCAACTTGCATCTGCTCGCGAAGGATTTGATGGACGGCAAAACCAACAAACTGGAAGGCCTGCTGAATGCGCGGCTGGAGGTCACCAGAGCCAACACCGCGGACTGGCAGCATCTCTACGGCGCGGGCCGCGCGGACCTGCGCGACGGGCTGATTTGGGACATCCCCATTTTCGGCGTGTTCTCACCCGCGCTCGATACCATCATGCCCGGCCTCGGCAGCAGCCGCGCGCGCCAGGGTTCCGCCACGTTTACCATTACCAACGGCGTGATCGACTCGGAAGATCTGAAAATCGAAACCCTCATGGCACGGCTGCGCTATTGGGGCACCTTGGACCTGCAAGGCTCCGTGAACGCGCGCATGGAAGCCGAACTCTTCCGCAACACCTGGGTCGTTGGCCCCGTCTTGAGCCTCGCGCTCTGGCCCGTGAGCAAAACCTTCGAATACAAAATCACCGGCACCATCCATAAACCAAAAAGCGATCCAGTGTTCGTTCCCAAGATTCTTTTCTTCCCGCTGCATCCGGTGCAAACCATCAAAGACATGATCCCCCCGCCGGAACAAAACCCGACCAACCTATGGCCGGACGTTGCACCTTGAAAATGTCACCTTATCAAACAGATCGTAATGGCGAGCGAAACGTAAAAAACCACGAAGCTTTCCGTCTCCCTCTCCTCCCCAAAGGAGGAGAGGGCCGGGGTGAGGAGCCTCAGGGTACAGGGGGGCGAAGCATCTTCGGCGTTCAGCGTTCAGCGTTCGGCGTTCGATGTTTTCTGGCTCCACAACAGAGCCGGGGTGAGGGCGAGCATAAACACTCCACCATTCAATGGATGTTCGGTGTTGGATGTTCGGTGTTGGATGTTTAAAAACCCAGTTTCATGCCCTCCCCAAAACACATCCCCATCGCCCTCACCATCGCCGGTTCCGACAGCGGCGGCGGCGCGGGCATCCAGGCCGATTTGAAAACATTCGCCGCGCTCGGCGTCCACGGCACCAGCGCGCTCACGTGCGTCACCGCGCAAAACCCGCGGCGCGTCCGCGCCATCCAGGCCTGCCGCCCGGAAATCGTCCGCGGACAAATCGATGCCGTAGTGGAAGAACTGCCCCCGGCCGCCGTAAAAACCGGAATGCTCTACTCCACCGAAATCATCCACGCCGTGGTCGAGTTCTTCCAAACCCATCGCCGCCTCCCACTCGTCGTCGACCCGGTGATGATCTCCACCAGCGGCTCAAAATTATTGAAGCCCTCCGCCATCAAATTGTTGAAAACCGGCCTGCTGCCGCTCGCGACCTTAGTGACCCCCAATCTCGACGAAGCCGCCATCCTCACTGGCCGCAAATTAAAATCCCCCGAAGACCTCCGCTGGGCCGCTCGAAAAATTCATGCCGACTTCGGCTGCGCCGCGCTCATCAAAGGTGGTCACCTGCGAAATTCGAAAGAAGCGATCGACATTTACTTCGACGGCGCAAACGAACTGCTCCTGACCGCGCCCTTCGTGAAAGGCGTGCACACCCACGGCACCGGCTGCACCTATTCCGCCGCCATCACCGGCTTCCTCGCGCGCGACTATGGCTTGCCGGAAGCCGTGGTAAAAGCGAAAGAATTCATCTCCCAGGCCATCGCGCAAAATTACCGCGCCGCCAAACATTCGGCGTTAAATCCCTTCTGGCACTGACTGGATTGAGTTGCAAAATACTCAACTTTCAGAAAGCGCGACACAGTTTCACCCTCTCCCTGGGGGACTTGAGCCGCTTGGGAAGCGGCGAAAGGAATCCGGCCGAAGGCGGAGGCCCGCGAGGGCCGAGCGAGCGGGAGCGAGTGAGTCATTGGGCCGGGGTGAGGGCGAGCGTAAACACTCAACTGTTCTTTGGAAATTCGAGCTACCTTTTGCGTGAAACAATTCACAACCACCCCTGCAATCGCTCCCTCAATTGCTTCCGCGCCCGGTAAAGCCGCGACTCCACCGCCTTCGCCGTCGTCTCCAAAATCTCCGCCGCCTCCGCCATACTGCGCTCCTCCCATTCGCACAAAACAATCGCCTCGCGCAAATCCTCCGGCAACTGACCAACTTCCTTGCGCACCCCCGCCGCGCGTTCCGCAGCGAGCGTCTGCTCACTCGGGGCCGCATCTTTGGCTGGCAAAATATTTTCCAACGATTGTTCCGGATCGTCCGTTCCCGTCGTGAGCGAAACATTCGGATGCCGCGCCCGCCAGCGAAAATGATTGCGCGCCAGGTTCGCCGCGATGGTGTAAAGCCACGTGGAAAATTTCTCGTTCAACCGGAAGCTGGCGCGCGCCCGGAAAACCCGCGCGAACGTTTCCTGCGCGAGATCATTGGCGTCGTCCTCGTTCCCCACCATGCGGCAGAGAAATTGAAACACCGGCGCGGCATGGCGCTCCATCAGGTCATTGAGCGCGGTATCCTGGCCGGCCATTAACCGTTCCATATCGGCCCGGTCACGTGCATTGGCATCAATTTCCCCCATGCACGTGGCCGTGGTGGTCGGACATGGTTTGCTCGGTCTGCTCGTGCGCGCCCACCGTAAGCTGTTCCATTTCGGCAAGGTAGCGGCGCCCCTGTTCTGGCGGCATTGCCTGGCTGACCTCAATGAAATGCTGCAGCATTTGCGCCTGGCACTCCGAGCGCAGCACGGCCAGCTCGGTCAGTTTCTGTTTCGCTACGGCACTGAGGTTCGTGCTGCCGGCGAGCGCCGCATTCAACTCTTCTTTCTTCGCCGCAATCTTCGCGCACATCTCCCCGCACTTGGGCATGTAACCGTCATGCAATTGGTGCATGCGGTCCATTTCCGCATCGCTCAAATGAAATTCCTGCCGCAGCCAATCCAGGTTGTCGGTGTCGCCCGTCCCGCAGGCTTCACAAACGCGACGGCTCATCAAGTACGAGGTCGCAAACAGCCCGGCTCCCGCAAGCAGCGCAAAAATTAAAATGAGCAACGAGCGTTTCATTGCCGCAACGAATTCGGCGCCACCGAGGCCACATAACGGCTTTGCGCGTCCTGATGATTCGCCTGCGTCCCCCGAACCGCGCCGGCCACCGACCCGGCGCAAATCAAAACGACTGCCGCCGCCAGCGCCAGTCGCGGCCGCAACGCCCACGTCGCCAGCGCATCCAGCCAACCCATTTTCGCACTGGCGGGAGTTTCGCTTTCCTCAATGCGACGCCACACACCCTCGCGGAATCGCGGAGGCAACGGCGCCGTCCCACGCGCCTCACGCAACAGCGTGCTCAGTCGCGCGTCTTTGGGATTGGGATTCTCTGGATTCATAAAAGAGCGGGCGGCGGTGAGTAGTGCCGCCGCCCCGTTTACCGGAGTTACTTGCTGGCAGCGGCCGGAGCGCAGCAGGACATGTCGCCGCCGGTCGCATGCTCGGTGCAGGCGCCGATCATTTTCGGCGATCCGGACATCTTCCGCACGCACTTCAGCGAAGGAGTCACCTCGGTGCTCTTGCCCGGAACCGTTTTGGTTTGGCTGGCCACAATCTGCGGAGGCGCGGATTGCAAACCCGTCGCAGCAAGGTTTGGATCGGAATTATATCCGGAAACGGTTTTCGGCTGGTCAGCCGCTTTCGGAGAAAGCAGCGTTCCGGCCGTGACGTTAAACGTGGCCATCGCGGCCACACCAAGGATGATCAGGAGGTTACGAATTTTCATTTTCAATTTTGCTTCATATGGTGCCGGGAAATTCCGCACCGACTTACTATTTACTACCCCGGGGTCGCAAAAACCCCGCACATACAATTATAAGAAACTCCGGCCACTCCCGCAACGGTCGCAAAACCCCTAATCCCAGCCTCTTGCGTGCCTTCCGTCGCTTTCGCCCTTTGCCCGGTCACACTGGCTCTTGCAACTTTAACAGGCTATGTTAACCCTAGCTCGTCACTCCCCTGCAATTGTCAGATTCCTTGCGGGATTTCGCCAGGCGCGGGGTAAATAAGTTACGGCGCAGTGTTGCGCCACCAGAGCATTGACAGAAAAGATGTAGCGAGGAGCAGCGAGGATTTTTGGGATTTGGCGAGGCTTCGGCGAAGGAGCAGGTTTGAAAAACCCTGTGACTGAGCCGAAACGAAGCCAAAAACCAAAAAGACCGCTGTTCATCAAACCAACGGCACCACGCTACAGCTTTTATGGAAATGCTCTGATTCGACTTAACTGAATATTATGAAATCAATGAATCGGTTCCACAAATGGGTCATGACCGGCACGGCGCTGATGGCTTTGGCCACAATCACCGCGATGGCCGAGGATAAGAAACCGGCTCCGATCCCGGACAAACTCACCACCTGCCCCGTCTCCGGCGAAAAACTCGGCGAAATGGGCAAACCCTACGTCTTCGAATACAAAGGCCGCGAAGTGAAACTGTGCTGCAAGGACTGCAAATCGGATTTCGAAAAGGATCCGGCCAAGTTCATGAAAAAAATCGAAGCCGCAGACAAGGCCAAACCCTCCGACAAGGCGACGACCGAGCCCAAAAAAGACCCCAAAAATTGACCAATAGTGGCCAAAAACCGTTTAGCTCATTTGAACTGAACGTGTGAAACTGAATTCATGAAAACGGCGCTGGCGATTGTTTGCAGTCTGGTGCTTGTCTGGGCCAACCTGATCTCGGCCCGGACCCCGGACGCCAGCGTGGCGACCGCAACGGCTTCCTGCCACTGTGGCATGAAGACTGGCTGTTGCGCCGCGAAACGTTCCTTGCCGGAGCCGCCGCCCGTGTCGGCGGCTCCGACCTTTTCCTTTCAGAATAACTTTTCCTTCATCGCCCCCGCGATTGTGACCTGGTCTCTGCCCGAATCGCCGGCGCGTGAACTTCCTGGTTCTACTTCTTCCTCTTTCCGCTCCACCGGCGCCTCGCTGTTTGCGCGAGATTGCGCCTGGCTGATCTGATTTTTCCCATTCCACGCACGCAGTGTGTACCGCGCGGACGCACTGTGACCGCGATTTCCTTTTTTCCGCGATGCTTTTCACAGTTGGATTTTGCAGAGAATGAACGCGAGTAAACATTTGAAATGGTTTTTGAATTGCGGCGGGCCTGCCCTGGCGGCAGCGCTCTTGCTCGCCGGCTGCAAGGGCTTCACACTGCCGGAAGAACGCGCCGCCCGTCAGCAACTCGCCGCCGAAACCGCCAATTACCATCCCGGCTTCAACCCCGCCGCCCTGCCCACGCTCGCCACCAATTCGCCTTTCTCCGATTTCGTGACCTACGCCGTGCTCAGAAATCCCGACGTCGCCGCGAATTATTACGATTGGGCCGCATCCATCGAGCGCATCACCGTGGAGCGCTCACGCCCGGACCCGAAGCTGACCTTCGAGGCATACATCGCCGGCACCATCACCTCCATCATGCCGGGTTTGATGACCGACATTCCCGGCCCCGGAAAACTCCCCGCGCGCGGACGCGTCGCCGCCGCCGAGAGCGAGGCAAAATATTTCACCTTCAAAGCCAGCCTCCTGCAAACCGCCTACGGCGTGAACAAGGCCTATCATCAATTGCATTATCACAATGAGGAGATTCGCGTGAACCGCGAGACGCTGCAGTTGTTGTCCGACCTCGAACAGATCGCCCGCGCCGAAAACGAAACCGGCAAAGGAACCTTGCAGGACGTGTTGCGAGCCCAAATCGAAACGGAAAAATTGCGCGGCGAAATCGCGAACCTCCACGAAATCCACCGCGCGCTCGTCGCCAAATTCAAGGCGTCGCTCGGCATGACCGCCAGCGACCTCGAGCCCCCCATTCCGGACAACGTTCCTACCCCCACGCCGGATCTCAGCGACGAACAATTATTGGACAAAGCGATGGCCCGAAATTTTCAACTCAAATCGATGGAAGCGGAGATTCGGAGCGCCGAGGCGTCAATTCAGTTGGCGCGCAAGGACAAGGTGCCCGATTTCAGCGCCGGCGGCGAAGTCGATGTGAAAGCCGCGCCCGTCGTTTGGAATCCGCAACTCAGCATGACCCTGCCGATTTGGCGCGACAAAATCGCCGCTGAAATCGCCGAAGCCCAGGCGAACAAACATTCGGCTGAAGCGCGCCTGACCTCATCGCAAATTTCATTGGCCGTCACGTTCGCGGAAAAGCTCGCCCTGTATCGCGAAGCCAACCGGAACCTGGCCGTCCTCAACGAACAGGTGCTGCCTAAAGCGCGCCAATCGTTGAACCTCGCCCGCGCCGGTTATCTCTCCGGCCGCTCGGATTTCCTCGACGTCATCGATGCCGAACGCCAGTTGTTGAATCTCGAACTCGAGCAAGTCGACGCGCGCCAGCAACGCGAACTCTCACTGGCCGATCTTTCGCTGATGATTGAAGGGGCCACGCCGGCGGAATCATCCATCGGGATGAAATCCGTTCCCGTGCCGGCCGTCAACCGCCCCAAATCCGGAGGCGGCATGTAACCATTCCAATGCTATGAAAAAATTATTCTCTACACTTTTTCTGTTCGCGCTGGTGCTCGGCGGAACGGTTTGGTTAACCGGCTGCAGCGAGAATTCTCCCGCCGCCGAAACCAAGGAAAAACAGCTCTACACCTGCGGCATGCACCCGCAGGTCATCCAGGATCATCCCGGCAATTGCCCCATCTGCGGCATGAAACTCACGCCCATCCAGGACACGAAAACCGGCACCTTCACGCAAAACATGAACCTGCGCACCACCGAAATCGTGCGCGGCCCGCTTCGCAAAACCATCCGCACCGTCGGCACCATCGACTACAACGAAACCGCGCTCGCCGACGTCACCACCAAGTACAAGGGCTGGATTGAAAAACTCAACGTCGACGCCACCGGTCAGCTCGTCCATCGCGGCGAACCGCTGTTCGAAGTCTATTCACCCGAACTGTACAGCGCGCAAACAGAATATCTGCTGGCCAACCAGGGCGGAACCAACGACTCCGGCAGCGCCCTTTTGCGCGAAACCGCCGCGAACAAGCTGAAGTTTTACGACGTCTCCGACGCGCAAATTGCCGAGCTGGAAAAAACCCACCAGCAGCGCAAGACCCTCCAGTTCCTCGCGCCCATGGACGGTTTCGTAATGGAAAAAATGGTTGTGCAAGGCCAGATGGTCGACGCCGGCATGAAGCTCTACCGCCTCGCCGATCTCGGAATCGTGTGGATCTACGCGCAAATCTACGAGCAGGACCTCTCCTACATCCAACTCGGCCAGGAGGCCATTGTAAAAATCGCCTCGCTACCCGATCGCGAATTTCGCGGCCGCGTCACCTTTATTTATCCGAACCTCGACGAAAAAACCCGCACCGCCAAAGTGCGTTTGGAATTCGAAAACCCCGGCTACTTCCTCAAGCCCGGCATGTTCGTCTCCGCCCAAATCACCGCCGAGCTCACCGACTCCGCGCTGCTGGTTCCGGATTCCGCCGTCCTGCGCAGCGGCCAGAAAAACACCGTCTTCCTCGCGCTTGACGACAAAAAATTCGACGCGCGCACCGTCGTGCTCGGCCCGGAAGGCGAGGACGGAATGTATCAAGTGCTGAGCGGATTGAACGAAGGCGACCGCGTGGTGTCCTCCGGCCAATTCATGCTCGATTCCGAAAGCCAGTTGAACGAAGCCATCGAAAAAATGCGCGGCGCCGGCAGCACAGCCGAAAAATCCGCAGCGCCCTCGACGAACCGCGTCGCTAAAACTGCCACTGCGAAAAACGACGGTCCGATGGTTTACGTCTGCCCGATGCCCGAACACGTTTCCATCACCTACGATCACTCCGGCAATTGCCCGATCTGCAACATGGCGCTCGTGCCCGTGACCGCGGGCGATCTCAAAATACTGCAACCCGGCGGCAAGGTGCTGTATTACACCTGCCCCATGCCCGAACACGCCATCCACGCGGATAAACCCGGCAAGTGCCCTGTCTGCGCCATGACCCTCATCCCCGTGATGGAAGCGCCAAAGCCAAAAGCCGCCCCCGCGCAAACAAACACCGCCGGCGAAGCGCCCCTGCCCACGCTCTACACCTGCGCCATGCACACCGATGTGGTTTTTGACAAACCCGGCTCGTGCCCAATTTGCAAAATGGAATTGCTGCCGACAACGGACGTGCCCAACGGAAAAATGGCTGAAGACATCTGGCGGGAAAAACACGCGCACTGACCCAACGCAAAATTTATGCTGCAACGGATCATCGATTTTTCGCTCAGGAACAAATTCCTGGTTGTGCTGGCGACGCTCGCGCTCGTGCTCGGCGGCGTTTATTCGGTGCGGCACATTCCGCTCGATGCCATCCCCGATTTGTCCGACACGCAGGTCATCATCTACACCGAATGGGAAGGCCAGGCGCCAAGCATCGTGCAGGACCAGGTCACCTATCCCATCACGACCAAGATGCTCTCCGTGCCGCGCGCAAAAACCGTCCGCGGCTATTCCTTTTACGGCTTCTCGTTCGTCTACGTGATTTTCGATGACGGCACGGATCCCTATTGGGCGCGCACCCGCGTGCTCGAATACCTCAGCAGCATCAGCGGCCAGCTTCCCAAAAACGTCACCCCCTCGCTCGGCCCCGATGCCACCGGCGTCGGCTGGGCGTTCATGTATTCCATCAATTCCACCAATCGCGACCTCGCCGAACTGCGCTCCATGCAGGATTGGTATCTGAAATATCAACTCACCTCCGTGCCCGGCGTCTCCGAAGTCGCCTCCGTCGGCGGCTTCGTGAAGCAATACCAGGTCACCGTCGATCCCACGCGTCTGCGCGCCTACAACCTTTCGCTCAAGGAAGTGAGCATGGCCATCGAGCGCAGCAACGGCGAAGTCGGCGGCCGCTCGCTCGAATTATCCGAGCGCGAATTCATCCTGCGCGTCAAGGGCTACATCCAGAATCTCGACGATCTAAAAAAAGTCGCCGTCGGCGTCGGTGAAAACGGCGTGCCGATTTTGCTGCGCGACGTCGCGAACATCCAATTCGGCCCCGACATGCGCCGCGGCATCGCCGAATTGAACGGCGAAGGCGAAACCGTCGGCGGCGTCGTGGTCGTGCGCTACGGCGCAAATGCCTACCAGGTGATTCAGGACGTGAAAAAGCGCCTCAACGATGCGATGAAAGCGCTCCCGCCCGACGTGAAAGTCACGGTGAATTACGACCGCACCAACCTCATCGATCGCGCCGTCAAAACCCTCGAGGAAAAATTGCTCGAAGAAAGCATCGTCGTGGCACTCGTCTGCCTCGCTTTCCTGCTGCATCTGCGCAGTGCCATGGTCGCGATTCTCATTCTGCCCGTCGCCGTGTTGATTTCGTTCGTCGTGATGTTCGGCCAGGGCATCAGTTCCAACATCATGTCCCTCGGCGGCATCGCGATCGCCATCGGCGCGATGGTCGACGCCGTCATCATCATGATCGAGAACGCCCACAAACATCTCGAGCATGACCAGGGCAAGAAACCGCACTGGCAGATTATCCGCGACGCCGCCGTGGAAGTCGGCCCCACGCTATTCTACTCACTGCTCGTGATCACTGTGTCGTTTTTGCCAGTGTTCGTGCTGGGAGAGCAGTCAGGGCGCATGTTCAAGCCGCTCGCGTTCACCAAAACCTATTCCATGGCCGCCGCCGCACTGCTATCCATCACGCTCGCGCCTGTCCTGATGGGTTGGTTCATCCGCGGAAAAATTCCGAAGGAAGAAAAAAATCCCATCAACCGTTTCCTCATCTGGCTCTATCACCCCGTCATCAATTTCGTCGTCCGCTGGCGTTGGCAGGTCATCATCTGCGCCGCGATTCTCATTGTGTGGGTTTTCCTGCCGTGGAATTGGCTCGCCGCGCGCATCCTGCCGGAAGGCTCCGCGCGCGACACCGCGTTCAAAATCGGAAAACTGTTCCCCTATCAAAACATCGGCTCGGAATTCATGCCGCCGCTCGATGAAGGCGATTTGCTCTACATGCCCACGACCTTCCCCGGCATCTCGCCCACCAAGGCACGCGAAATTCTGCAAACCACCGATCAGCTCATCAAATCCTTCCCTGAAGTCGAAACTGTTTTCGGCAAAGCCGGCCGCGCCGAAACCGCCACCGACCCCGCGCCGATGGACATGATCGAAACCACCATTCGCCTTAAGCCCGAAGCCAATTGGCCCGCCGTAGATATCAAAGACGACAAGGGCAACGTCATCGCCCATCGCCGGCGCACGTCGGATGAATTGATCGATGCGATGAACAGCGTTGTGCAAATCCCCGGCCTCAACAATTCCTGGACCATGCCCATCAAGACGCGCATCGACATGCTCTCTACGGGCATCAAGACGCCCGTCGGCATCAAGATCGCCGGGCCCGATCTGCCCGAACTCGAGCGCATCGCCATCGAAGTCGAAGCCACCATGCGCGACGTGCCCGGCACCACCAGCGTCATCGCCGAGCGCGTCATGGGCGGCCGCTTCATTGAATTTGAAATTAATCGCGACGCCATCGCGCGCTACGGCCTCACCGTCGGCGACGTCCAGGAAGTGCTCTCCGTCGCCCTCGGCGGCATGCCGCTGACCACCACGGTGGAAGGCCTCCAACGCTACACCATCAACCTCCGCTACGACCGCGATTTCCGTTCCGACCTCCGGGCCTTGCGCGAGGACATCATCGTGCCGACCCCGACCGGCGCGCAAATTCCCCTCGGCCAACTCGCCACCGTGAAAGTTGTCGATGGCCCCATGGGCATCAAAAGCGAAGGCGCTTCGCCCAACGCGTGGGTCTACGTCGACATCCACGGCATCGACGTCGGCACCTACGTCCAATCCGCCATGCGCACCGTGAACGCCGCCATCGCCAACGGCAAAATCAACCTCCCGCCCGGCTACAATATTTTCTGGAGCGGCCAATTCGAATACATGCTCCGCGCCAGGGAACGCCTGCTCATCGTGATTCCGCTCACGCTCCTCATCATCACGCTCATCATTTATCTCAACACGAAATCGTTCGTCAAAACCGCCATCGTCATGCTCGCCGTGCCGTTCTCATTGGTGGGCGCGTTTTGGACCTTGTATCTGCTGCACTACAACCTCAGCGTCGCCGTCTGGGTGGGCATCATCGCCCTCGCCGGCCTCGACGCCGAAACCGGCGTGGTCATGTTGCTCTACCTCGACCTCGCCTACGACGATTGGAAAAAACGCGGCACGATGAACAACCTCGCCGACCTGCAGGAAGCCATCTATCACGGCGCCGTTAAACGCGTCCGCCCCAAAGCCATGACTGCCTGCGTCATCATCGCCGGCCTCGCGCCCATCCTCTGGAGCCACGGCGCCGGAGCCGACGTCATGAAACGCATCGCCACCCCCATGATCGGCGGCGTCATCACCTCCACCCTGATGGAACTCCTCGTCTACCCCGCCATCTTCTACCTCTGGCGCGCAAGGTCGTTGAGGAAAAATCGAGACGCGATCGCCGCATAACAACGCGTCCGTCTTCGCTCTGTGTAGCACCCGCGTCCCGCGGGTCCTTTTCGGCGTCCCGCCGAAAAGCCCTCCGCGAACCAAAAAACTCTCTATCCTCCTCGTTCCAACTTCTACCTTCTAACTTCCACCTTCTTCCACTACCCTTTCCCCCAGTGAAGCTCTCGGTCAAAAGCGATTATGCCACCCGCGCCGTCCTCGGCCTGGCCCGGCATTTTCCGAACGAAACCGCCCTGCGCGTCGAACAACTCGCCGCCGCACAGGACGTGCCCGCCAATTACCTGGTCCAAATTCTCCTCGAACTGAAAGCCAAAGGCATCGCGAAAAGTGTTCGCGGTAAGGAAGGCGGCTACCTCCTCGCCCGCACCCCCGCGGAGATTTCCCTCGGCGACGTCCTCCGCGCCGTGCACGGCGAAGTCTTCGACACCCCCGCATTGAGCGACAAAAACTGCGCCCCCGAACTCCGCGCCGCCTGGCGCCGCCTCAAAACCTCCGTCGACGCCGCCGCCGACAGCATCACCTTCCAACAACTCCTCGACGAAGGCGGCGAAAAAGAAAAGATGTATTACATCTAACAACCCGTAAAAAGTAGGAGACGACGTGAGGAGTCTCTAATTTCTCTTTAAACTCGAGATTCAGCCCTTCCGGTTCTCAAAAGCAAAAGACAAATGCTTTTGAAGCTCCTCGCTAAAAATTCCCATGTCCTCCTTCTTAAGCATCCCCGCCCCGATCATTCTCATCATGAACATCTGCATGCTTGAGCGCGAATGTCCGTCCAAACACTGCTGAAGCACTTTCGCGTCTTTCTCCATCACCTCCATCGCCTTCCAAAAACGCTCCGTCTCCGTCTTCTTTGGCTCAGTGAGCAACGCGACAATGCGTGCGTTGCGTTCCGTCAAATACCGCTCACGCAACTTCGGCGCCATGTCTCTGAAATTTCTCCAATCTGATTCCATAACGTCTCCAGGTCACCGATTCGGCGAAACCACATTCGTCCCAACATCTCCTTGAACATCCGCTTTAATCTTCACCCGCCGTTTCCCCGCCTTCTCGTCCCACTCCTTGTCCAAAACCGCTTTCTCCCACCCGTCGCGCAGCGGCCACTCAATCACTTCCTTGGGCAGCGACGCCGGTTCAATCCGGCGAATAAAGAAGGCCTGCGGAAACTCCCGCCAACTCTCGGTCACATCCAACCCTTCCGGCATATCCGTCTCGACTCGTGCCCACAATGGATCTTGCCCCGCCCAGAGCCGAAATCGCAACACCCCCTCCACCAACACACCGCCGGGCAGCGGCCTCCACTTCAACCTCGTGATCGAAAAAGAACTCCCTTCCATCAAAAGAACCAAAACCTGGCCATCCGGTTCGATGGAAAGAATCACCGAATTCATTGCCGACGTCACATGCCACGTGCCCGTCATGTTGGGTTCCGCTTTTTGTTCGCCCTCGACACTCCATGCCGACCATGCTCCCGTAGCAAAAGGCGCTGCTGCCAATCCCATCAGAATTTTTCGACGTGTAATATTCATAAGCTCCTCATGATTTTATTCCGCGCAAAGCGAGTATCTCATTTCTGGGCAAACCCCACATCCTCCACGGCCAGATTACCCAACCTGGTAGATATCGCTCAGCAACTCCCTCGCCGCATCATAATCCTTGGAGGCAACCTGAACGCGAACAAAACCGAAAGCCGCCAGGCCGCCACCCATGACGTTCATTAAAGATTCATCGGGAACGGTTGCCTCAATTCCAGCCGCCTCCAGCCTCCCGAGAATCACATCTGCGGCCGGCAGCGTGGCGCACCTCACCAACGTCACAAAATCCTTCTGCCTGTCTTCCGCAGATAGTGCCGGAAATCGGTATTCCGGCTCCTTGGGTTCGGAAGCTTCAGACTTCGGCGGCTCAGCAGGACTTTCGAAAGGCGTATGATCAATGGAACACATGACCGCGTCATCAGGATATTCTGCGCCGCAATAAGAACATATCTTCATACGATTCCTTCGTTCACGCCGCGCAACGACCCTATTTTACATTTCTGCAAAGTGCAACTTCCACCTTCAGCCTCGGCATTCGATGTTCGGCGTTCGACGTTCAGCGTTCGATGTTTCCCCTCCGCACCAAATTCCATTTGCCCCCACCCCATTTCCGACTACCTTTGTTTTCTCGATTTTAACAAATGACCAAACCAGCATCCAACGGCGACATCGCTTCCCTCCCTCCGGGCGTGACCATGACCACGCTCGACAACGGCCTGACCATTATCGTGCGCGAAGACCACAGCGCGCCGGTCGTTTCCGCCCAATCCTGGGCTATGGCCGGGAGCATTCACGAGGGCAAATGGCTCGGCGCCGGCCTCTCGCACGTGCTGGAGCACATGCTCTTCAAAGGCACCACCACCCGCCCCGGCAGCCGCATCGATCAGGAAGTCCAGGAAGCCGGCGGTTACATGAACGCCTACACCAGCTTCGATCGCACCGTATACCACATCGACGTCCCGAACACCGGCGCGCACACCGCCATCGACATCCTCTGCGACATCATGCAGCACGCCACGCTGCCCCCTGATGAACTCGCCAAGGAAATGGACGTCATCCGCCGCGAAATGGACATGAACGTCGACGACCCGAACCGTCGCGCCAGCCGCCGCTTGTTCGAAACCGCCTACACGCGCAGCCCCTATCGCTTCACGGTGATTGGTTATCCCGATATTTTCAACGAAATCAAGCCCGACGACATCCATAATTACTACCGCGAAAAATATTCGCCCAACAACGTCTTCTTCGTCGTCGCCGGCGATGTGAAGCCCGATGAAGTCCTCGCGCAAATCAAGGAAGCCTACAAAAATTCCAAAGCCAAAGCGCTGCCGCCCGTCGTGCTCCCCGAGGAACCGAAACAAACCGCCCCGCGCGAAATTCTCGAGGAAGCGCCCATTGAATTGGGCCACATGCATTTCGCCTGGCACATCCCCGAACTCCGCCACGCCGATGTCCCCGCGCTCGACGTGCTCGCCGTCCTGCTTGGCCACGGCCGCAGCTCGCGCCTCTACCAGGAAATCCGCGAGAAGCAAGGCGTCGCCCATCACGTCGACGCCTGGACCTACAGCCCCGGCAACCCCGGCCTGCTCGGCGTCAGCGCCATCATCGACGCCGATCAATTCACTCCCACGCGTGACGCCGTCTTCGCCGAAATCGAAAAAATAAAATCCGCTCCCGTGTCCGCCGACGAAATCGGCAAGGCGATGAAGCAATTCGTCTCCGGCACCCTATCCTCGCGCAAAACGATGGACGGCCAGGCCGGCGACCTCGGCTCAAGCTGGCTCGCCGCGAATGACCTCGCGTTTTCCGAACGCTACCTCGCCGCCGTGAAACGCGTCACGCCCGCCGATGTCCAACGCGTCGCGCGCCAATATCTCACGCCCGAAAACCGCACACTTTACGCGCTCCTGCCCGAAGGCACCGCGCCCAAAGCCTCCCACGCGAGTGAGTCGTCGACTGACGGCCCGATCCAAAAATTTGAACTGCCGAACGGCCTCCGTCTGCTCGTAAAAGAAAATCACCGCCTGCCCTTCGTCGAATTCCGCGCCGCGTTCCAGGGTGGCGTGCTCGCCGAAACCGCCGCCAACAACGGCGTCACGCAATTGATGGCCAAGACACTCATCAAAGGCACCAAACGCCGCAGCGCCGAGGACATCGCGCGTGAAATCGAATCCGTCGGCGGCAGCATCGATACCTACGGCGGCAACCAAAGTTTCGGCGTGAACGCCGAAGTCCTCAGCAGCGATTTCACGACCGGCCTCGACCTCCTCGCCGACGTCGTGCTCAACCCAAGTTTCCCCGCGGAAGCCTTCGAGCGCGAACAGGAAGTCCAGCTCGCCAACATCCAGGCGCGCAAAGATGATCTGCTCAAGAGCGCCAGCATCGCCATGCGCCGCACCTTGTTCGGAAATTCCGGCTACGGCCTCGACGCCCTCGGCTCTGAAGAAACTGTGTCCGCCCTGAAAGTCGCTGACATAAAAACGCATCACCAAAAACTCACCGTCCCCAACAACTGCATCCTCGCCATCTACGGCGACGTCAAAGCGAACGAAGTCAAAGCCGCCGTCGAAAAAGCGTTTGGCAGTTGGAAAAAGGGCGAATCAGTTCACCCCTCGACCCTCACCCCTCACACCTCGACAGCTCAGCGAGTCGAAGAGACGCGTGATAAAAAACAAGCCGTCCTCGTCGTCGGCTTCCCCGGCACGACCTTGCACAGCGCCGATCGCTACGCGCTCGAGATGATCCAGGAAGCCTGCAGCGACCTCGGCTCACGCCTCTTCCTCCGCGTCCGCGAACAGATGGGCCTCGCCTATTACGTCGGCGCCCAGCACTTCCCCGGCCTCGCGCCTGGCTACTTCGCGTTTTACACCGGCACCATGCCGGAAAAAGTGGATCTCGTGGAAAAGGAACTCCTCCGCGAAGCCGAACTCCTCTGCGCCGAAGGCCTGACCGAAGCCGAACTCAAACGCGCCAAATCCAAAATCATCGGCCAGAAAAAAATCTCCCGACAGGACCTCGGCCACCTCGCCTCGACTACCGCCCTCGACGAACTCTACGGCCTCGGCTACGCGCACATCGACGCCGAAGACGCCCTCTACGAAGCCGTCACCCTCGAGCAAGTCAAAGCCGCCGCGAACAAGTACTTGAAACCTCAAGCCGCCGTCGTCGCAATCGTTAAACCTGAGTAAGGGTAGGAGCGCCGAGCTCCTGCTCGGCATGAACTCCTTCCGTAGGATTGAGTTCAAAACGGACGAATAGTCGAAAGTGCGATAAAGTTTCCCCCTCTCCCCGGGGGACTTGAGCCGCTTGGGAAGCGGCGAAAGGAATCCGGCCGGAGGCGGAGGCCCGCGAGGGCCGAGCGAGCGGGAGCGAGCGAGTCACTGGGCCGGGGTGAGGGCGAGCGTCAACACAACCAATCAATTCGCGCCGTCCCTACCATCGGCTTTTTTCGTGACAACCCTCCGCGCGTTGAAGTATAAAAACTTCAATCAGTAGACCAACCACCTACCATGCCGCGACTCGTCATTAATCCCGGGACGCCGCAAGCTTGGGAAATCCAACTCAAGCCCGGACTCAACTTCCTCGGCCGCGGAGCCAGCAACGACTTCAAACTTGAAGACCCGAGCGTCTCCGGCTCCCATTGCCAAATCATCGTCGAAAACGGATCGACGGTTATCAAAGACATGGGCTCTACCAACGGCACCTTTGTCAACCGCGCCAAGGTCACCGAATCGCGCCTCGAAAGCGGCCAACCGTTCCGCCTCGGCTCCGTCGACATCATTTATTACACGGACGGCCCCGACGCAGTCACCGCCAACGTCGTCCCGCCACCTCCGACGCAAGCCGCGCCGCCGCCGCCGAAACCGGGCGGCCTGAAAATTTCCGGCTTATCGCATGCCTCTGAACCCGCTCCTGCCGTCGCCGTCGCCACCGACGCACCGCCGCCCTCGGACTTCATGGACCCGGCAGCGCCCGCGAGCATCACCGGCGCGCGCTTTTGCAAATTTCACCCCAAGGCGCCCGCCAAATATTTATGCAACAAATGCAACCGGACATTCTGCGAACTCTGCGTTACCTCGCGCAACGTCGGCGGCAAAACCATCAAGACCTGCCGTAGCTGCGGCGTCGAATGCGTCCCCGTGCAATTCCAGGCCGCTGCGGCCAAGAGCTTTTTCTCCAGCCTCGCCGGCGCGTTCGGATATCCCATCAAGGGAGCAGGCATTATTATCATCGTCTGCGCCACGATCGCCTATGCCGCACTGACCTTCGTCAGCGGCGGACTGTTCGGCATTTTCATAGCCATCGCCATTTACGGCGGCATCTTCCTGTTCATGCAGAACATCATCCACACCACCACGTCGGATGAAACCGAGGAGATAAGCTTTCCCGATTTCAGCGGCCTCTTCGGCGCCGCACTTCAGTTGGCCGTGGTGTCCCTCGCCTCCTTCTGGCTGTCGATCGGACTGGCCATCGCCAAATTTAACGACGTGGAAATTCCCGGCGAAGCCCTCATCGCCGCCCGCATTATCGGATTGATCTATTTCCCCATGGCCCTGCTCGCCGTCGCCATGAAAGATTCACCCATCGCCGCCAATCCGCTCGTGGTGCTTCCCGCCATGATGAAAGCCCCCGTGGAATACGGAACCACCGTTCTTTTCATGCTCGCGGTATACGGCGTCAGCCTCATCGGCGACATGTTATCCAGCAACGCCGGCTCCAACATGATGTTCACCAAAAACATGTCCACCTTCTTCGTGAACGCCGGCATCAAAGCCGCCTTGGGCCTCATCAGCGTGTACCTCCTCTGCGTTACCATGCGCCTCCTCGGCCTGTTCTACAACGCCACCAAACAAAAACTCGGCTGGTTCGGTCATTAGAGAATTGGCGACGCATTACGGGCCACGAGACAACAGGGCTGAAAGCCCGCAAAGTTACAGCCCGGGGTGAAGCCCCGGGTATTTTCCTCACAGAAATTCCAAGCCCTGAAGGGATGAAACGCCCCGCATTGGATGTTCGGTGTTGGATGTTCCCCTCTTTGAACTCCATTCCCCTGGGAAGGAGACTCAATAACTGACCTCCGAGTGAAATCGGCAACCGCCTCGTTCGACGTTCAGCGTTCGATGTTCCCCGCCCTGACCCCTTCAATTCGGATCATCCCGCCTGCCCGGTGGCAGCGTCAACGGAATCTTCATCGGCTCATGCTCCCCCTTCGGCAAGTCCCATTTCACCGGCGGCAATTCCAAAAACCCGCCCGTCCGCCCCAGCTTGTCCCACTTCTTTTCCAACGTCGCAATCCGCTTCGACAACGCGGGATGACTCGACAGCGATTGCGGCATAAGACGGGACAGCGCGCCCTCCTCCGCTTCGAATTTCTTGAACACATTGATCAACCCGCGCGGATCGATATTCGCCGCCACCAGGTATTTCCAACCCACCGCATCTGCTTCCGTTTCGTACCGCTGCGAAAATCCCTGCACCACCAACACACCCGAACCCATCCCCAGGGCACTGCCCGTTGCCCGCTTGCCCCGAATGAACACCCCGAACACCGCCAGCGATCCCGTCGTCGCAATTTTATGCCGGATCACATGCCGCTGCGTCTCATGCGCCAATTCATGTGCCAGCACCCCCAGCAATTCGTCCTGCGTCTCCACCATCCGCAACAACCCCGAATGCACCACCACATACTCGCCTGGCAACGCAAACGCATTCGGCTCGTCATCATCCTTGATGTAAAACTTCAAATCCCTCCGGTTCGCCGGCAGCACCTTGATCAGCGGTTGTGCCACCTCCGTGAGTTGCGCGATCAGGTTCGTGTCATCGATCAACTCCCCTCGCTTGCGCAATTTGTCGATCTCCTCCTGGCCGAATTTTTTCTCCCACTCCATGGGCACACCCGCCGCAATCGTCCGCACCATGAAACCGACGCTCACCGAGCACAACCACGTCACGACTACGCAGGCGATCAAAAAATATGCCGTCAACTTCAGCGCGCGATGCGCCTCCCGCCGCTTTCCAGCACATTGGGATCCTAAGCTTAGAATTCCACGTGGACAAGTT